>JAEEGF011978181.1_pt1 | contig 90228 bp, 65 predicted proteins | sample 9134171 | NCBI WGS metagenome assembly JAEEGF01 (sample SAMN16246542, study PRJNA631951) | gut metagenome | biome: gut microbiome; feature: rumen; material: AP-attached | host: Bos | place: Iran: Karaj | collected 2018-10
AAAACCATGCCTCGATAACTACCGCAACAATGCAAAATAAAAAAGCGTCAATGAATCAATCTCCATTAACACTTTTTTAAAGTCCGTTCTCACGGCAATTACTGTATGAATTTGACTAAAATACCTATTATTCTACCTACTTCTACCTACTATCTGGATTATGCTTTTCCTTTCATATTATTGTTCCATCATTCTGGGTATAACATGTGTTATCTCCCGGCTCTCTATCATATTCTTTTACATGCCGCATCTTAACTATGTTTTAGTTTTTTGTCCATCCTATATATTAGTCACAATATTCTTGCATAATATTCACAATTCCGATATTATAAACAAGCAGTTTTTTAATAAAAGATTTGAGGATTATAATGAGTATTTTAAATGTTGAACACTTGTCACATGGTTTTGGTGACAGAGCTATATTTGAAGATGTATCATTTAGGCTATTAAAGGGCGAGCATATCGGCCTTGTAGGTGCCAATGGCGAAGGTAAGTCTACTTTCATGAATATCATCACAGGATCTCTTCAGCCTGATGAAGGTAAGGTTGAGTGGTCCAAGAATGTAAAAGCAGGTTACCTTGATCAGCATGCTGTTCTTGAAAACGGGATGACAATAGGAAGCGTTCTTAAAGGTGCTTTTGACCCTCTTTTCCAGACAGAACAGCACATCCAGGAGCTATATGAGAAGATGGCAGAAGTTGATGAAGCCACTATGACAGAATACCTCGATGAAGCAGGAATGCTCCAGGAATATCTTACCAATCACGATTTCTATATGATAGATTCCAAGGTTGAAGAGGTTGCAAGGGCTCTTGGTCTTCTGGATCTTGGCCTTGACAAGGATGTTACAGAGCTTTCAGGCGGTCAGAGAACTAAGGTTCTCCTTGGTAAGCTCCTTCTGGAAAAACCTGATATTCTGCTTCTGGACGAGCCTACCAACTATCTTGATGTAGAGCATATAAACTGGCTTCAGCGCTATCTTCAGGAATACGAGAATGCTTTTATCCTTATATCTCATGATATTCCATTCCTTAACAGTGTCATCAATATCATCTATCACATGGAAGGGTGCAAACTTTCCAGATATGTGGGTGACTATGACCACTTCCAGGAAGTATATGAGATGCAGAAAGCTCAGAATGAAGCTGCATACAAGAGACAGCAGCAAGAAATAGCCCAGCTCAAAGACTTCGTTGCAAGGAATAAAGCCCGCGTATCCACAAGAAACATGGCTATGTCAAGGCAGAAGAAGCTTGATAAGATGGAGCTTATCCAGAAGACTGCCGAGAAGCCAAAGCCAGAATTTAACTTCCTTACCGCAAGAACTCCCGGTAAGTACCTCTTTAAAGCCAAGAATCTTATCATAGGATATGATTCACCACTTTCCAAAGAGCTAAATCTTGAAATGGAAAGAGGCGGCAAGATAGTACTGACAGGTGCCAATGGTATCGGTAAGTCAACTCTTCTAAAGAGTATACTTGGTATAATCAAGCCTCTGCAGGGAACTGTAGAACTTGGAGACTATCTTGAGATTGGATATTTCGAGCAGGAGACAGATCCTAATATCCAGACTACCTGCCTTGAAGAAATATGGAACGAATTCCCGGGATTCAATCAGTACGAGGTACGTTCTGCACTTGCCAAGTGCGGCCTTACATCTGACCATATCGAAAGTAAAGTCAAGGTATTATCAGGAGGCGAGCAGGCCAAGGTCAGACTTTGCAAGCTCATAAACCATCCATCAAACCTTCTGGTACTGGACGAGCCTACAAACCATCTGGATGTCGATGCCAAAGACGAGCTAAGACGCGCCCTCAAAGAATATCCCGGCAGCATCCTTATGGTATGCCACGAACCGGACTTCTATAAATCCTTTGCAACACAGGTTTGGAACTGCGCTGAATGGACAACCAAGACTATATAATAATAACAACCCAGGTCGCATAGACTTGGGTTGTTTTATTATACTAATCAAAGACTGTTATATCATCTTGTCAACCAAGAACAATGCGCCTCTTGACAATGCAAACATACAAGCAATCGTGCATACACTCATACCCCAGAACTTAACAGCGCTGTAGCCAAAGCTCTTCCAGCACCCAGCAATCCTGAAAAGTGCAATAAGATAAAATGCCAGAAACGGCGTAGTAACCAAATATAATATCTGAAATGAAAAAAGAAAGAATATAAACATCCCCGTCATCGTACCTGCCCACAGTTTGAGCAGCGAATCTTTGGGATGCTTGTCTGTAATCTCAAGCGTCTTAAGCGCTATCTCATCTACGTCCATAAATATCTTCTTAAAATTGATGGTAAAACGTCCCTTATGATCCTTTATGGACATTGCTTCATAATCAACATCGTCTCCCCAGTTCCCCATATTTTTGCTCCTATCCCTTTCCTATAATTATCAACTTCTGCCTTATGTCCCAAACTAGTAGAAATATCCTGCCACCCCCTTAGCGGCAATTCACAACTATAGCTTGAGTATAGAATTAGTATAGCAGCTATAAGCGGGGCCCATCCCCTCGATTATTGCTCTAAACTTATTATTTAAAGCTTATTTATTAAAACTTCCCGCATGGACAAACCGGTATCCTGACGGGAAGTTTTAGTTATTTACTAAAACTTCGTACTTGCCAAACATACGCCACCCTCTAAGGCAGAGCTGATACGGACTGTTTATAATACATTTTCGTATCTTTTGAAGGTGTTATGAAATTCAGGAGTATGATATCTGGATCTTTATATTCTTCTTAGGGTCCACCTGTCTGAGCGAAGCGAGTTTGGACCCTAGAATATAAAGATCCAGATATCATGCCCTGAATTATAACATCTTCAAGATACGAAAATGTATTATAAATAGTCCGTATCGGCGCTGCCCTAGAGGGTGGCGTATGTTTGGCAAGTACGAAGTTTCAATTATTTAGTTAGCTGGCTTTACTTCTTGGGATGACGTAGGGATCTCCTGTTTCGGGATCTGTTATTATGGAACTTTCCATTCCGTATATTGTACGCATCAGATCAGGAGTTATTATGTCCTTAGGACTTCCCTGCGCGATAAGCTCACCTTTTTTCATGGCAAAAATATGATCAGCATACCTGATAGAAAGGTTGATATCGTGAAGTATCGCAACAATAGTAGTCTTTCTTAGTTTATTGAGCTTGGCAAGACAGTCAAGTATTTCAACCTGATATGCTATATCAAGATAAGTCGTTGGCTCATCAAGTAAGAGTATATCTGTATTTTGAGCAAGCACAAGAGCTATCCATACTCTCTGCCTCTGTCCTCCGGATAGAGAATCCACAGACTTATTTGCAAGTTCCGATACTCCCATTGCTTCCATAGCACAGGCTATCGCTTCATAATCAGCTTTGGACAACTGTCCGAAGATGTTCTGATAAGGGAATCGTCCTCTGGCAACAAGGTCAGCTACTGTGATCCCTGCAGGTACAATAGGACTTTGAGGAAGGAGACCTATCTGCTTGGCCAGACATGCTGTGGGAACTTCATATATGGATCTGCCGTCAAGAAGTACTGTTCCATCCTTTGGTTTAAGAAGTCTTGCAAAACTTTTTAAAAGTGTTGACTTGCCACAACCGTTAGGACCTATAAGGACACTGAACTTTCCTGCAGGAATATCTATATTCATATCTTTTAAAATGAGTTTTTCCTCATAACCTGTGCTTATTCCTTTAGCTCCAAAGTCATGACTTATTGCTATATCACTCATTAGATCTTATCTCCCTTCTTATTAAGGTTTAGAAGCAGCATAAGAAGATATGGTGCTCCCAAAAGTCCTGTCACTACTCCTACAGGATACTTAGCTTCAAACAGATTCTTGCCTATAAGTTCAGCTGCATATACAAGAAGTGTTCCAATAAGGCCTGATACTGCCATGGCATTACTTCCGTTTCTGGTGATCTTCCCTGCTATAGGCCCTGACAGGAATGCTACAGAAGCAATTGGTCCTGTAACAGCTGTTGCACCTGCGCTTAATATAAGAGCGCATACCATACAGCATATCCTGACTGCGCTAAGAGGAACTCCCAGAGTTGTTGCATACTCATCTCCAAGCTGCATCATCCTAAGATACCTGTTACAAAAAAGAAGCAGTGCACTTCCCAGTACAGTCATAATAGCTATAGCCGGAACATCTGACATCTGAGCTGAGTTAAGGCTTCCTCGTAGCCATCTAAGTGCCGTCGCTACATCATATTCAGAGCCTACCAGCAGCATCCAGGATATAAGCGCATTTAGTACAGCCTGCATTCCTATTCCTATGAGTATCATCCTGCTGCCAAAAGTCTTGCCTCTTCCTGCTAACAAGAAGATCATAACAGTAACTAAAAGGCCCGCTATTATGGAAAATACCGACGCTGCTACTCCGCTTATACCCAGTATCAAGATACAGAACACAGCTGCAGCAGATGATCCTGCTGTGATACCGATGATATCAGGAGATGCAAGAGGATTCCTAAGAAGGCTCTGAAATACAAATCCTGCTATACCAAAAGAAAAACCTGCAAGTCCTCCAATTATCAGTTTTGGGAGTCTTAAGCTTTTAATAGTATAGGCAGCACCTTTTGTTTCATCACTAAATAGATATCCCAAAACTTCTGAGAGAGAATAATTGGTATTTCCGATAGTCATCATAAGGCATGCAAGAAATACGATGATAAATATAAGTGCAAGAACGCACAGCATGTTTTGCCTTTTTTGCCTTGTATATATATTTCTTAAATTCTTTTCTAAAATGTTGGCGTTCATATACTCCTAGCCTTGGTTTTATATACGATCCAGATAAAAACAGGTGCTCCAAGAAGCGCTGTTATTATGCCTACTTCAAGTTCTCCCGGGCTTCCCAGGACTCTTCCTATGACATCCGATAGAACAAGAAGTGCCGCACCTCCAAGCGCTGACATTGGAACTATAATCCTCATGTCACCGCCATAGATAAGCCTGATAATATGAGGCATCATAAGTCCTACAAAACCTATAGGTCCTGCAAGCGCTGTAACACTGGCACACAGAAGTACTCCTGCAAGTGCCGTGACAAAACGCAGATGCCCGACTTTAACTCCCAATGAGATTGCCATCTCATCTCCAAGTAAAAGAGCATTAAGACCTGGTGAACATATAAGTGCCAGCAGCACTCCTCCTGCAAAAAATGGGGCTAATAACTTAACATCTTCCCATGAAGCACCGCCCACACTTCCAACCTGCCAGAAGCGATAAGCCTTCATGACATTGGAATCAGGAAGCATTATGGTATTGACCAAAGATCCCAGAGCCGTAGACACTGCAGCTCCAGCAAGTGCCAGCTTTATAGAACTTGCTCCGCCATAACCTACTGATGCAATGCCATAGACAAATAAAGCAGATAGAAGTGCTCCAATAAAAGAAAGTCCTATAAGCTTCATTCCTGACGAAATATCAAGATATGCAATGCCTATGACTACCATAAGAGAAGCCCCGGTATTAACGCCAAGGATACTTGGATCAGCTATTGGATTTCTGGTAATTGCCTGCATGAGTGCTCCGGATACTCCAAGCGCTGCACCCGCCAGAATCCCGAAGACTGTCCTTGGAATTCTGGCATCTATTACAGCAGCCTTGAATGCGTCAATATCCCTTCCTGTAAAATATCCAAATATATCAGCAAAAGGTATCTGCTTACTTCCATATGCAACGGATAGAAAGACACATAAGATCAGCAGTATTATCTCTATCGCAAAACCTATTATTAAATTACTTTTATTTTGTCTTCTGAGCTGCTTCATTTAATGCTTCCAGATAATCCTCTATGCAATATGGTATTGAAAGAACTGTAGGTGTGCTTGCTGCTGCAAGGTTGTCATTAGAATCAAGAAGTACGAACGCACCATTTTGTACAGCCGGAATGTTGTCAAACCTTCCATCAGCCTTCATGGCAGTTACAAGTGTATCTGTGCCGTATGTGATAATGATATCTACATCTGTCAGAAGATCTGCATTCTCAGCGCTTACTGTTATTGAGAAGTCATCTGGATTCTCAATTAAAGCTGTTACACTATCAGGTGTTACAAATCCAAGATCTCCAAGAAATGCTGCTCTTGGGTCATTATTGGTATAAATATAAAATGTTCCAAGGTCATCCTCAGACAGCCAGAAGAATGCAACTTTTTTGCCCTCAAGATCAGGATAATTTGAAAGGCTATCATTTATAAGCTGCTGCGTCTGCTCTACAAGCGCTCTACCCTCTTCTTCAAGTCCAAGGGCTTTGGCATCATTGATAGTCTCTTCCTGCCATGTTGTAGTCCATGGAATCTCAGAATATGCAACAACAGGTGCTATCTCTGAAAGTCTGTCATACTCTTCCTGACTAAGTCCTGAATATGCAGCAAGTATCACATCAGGATTACAGTCTGAGATTGCTTCATAGTCCCATCCATCAGTGTCCTTGAATACATTGGGAGTTGCTCCAAGCTCTTCATAAGCCTGAGCTGTCCAAGGGAGAAGTCCGTTCTCATCTCTTGGTCCAAAGTTAGCTTCGGATATACCGGCAGGTACGATTCCCAGTGCAAGTGGCACATCCGGATTGCCCCAGGATATCGCAACGATATTTTCAGGCTTCTCTTCTATAACAGTCTCACCCAGTCCATGCTGAATTGTAATTGGGAAGGCTGCATCACTGCTTTCATCATTAGCAGAAGCTAACACATTGGCATCATTAGAAGATCCATTATCAGATGAAACTGAGCTGTCTGCAACATTAGAGCCTTCTACACCACAGGCAGTAGCACCAAGTCCCATTACAGCTGCAGTTATGATTGATACAATTTTTCTTTTCATAGTATTACTCCTCGTGTGAAAATATGTTATGCTTTATTTTGTTAGCCAGAACTAACTCGCATATAATCTCATATAATTACTTTGGTGTCAATATAATATTGCAAAATTTATATTTTTATAAGGGGATAGTTTATGTTTTGTTTATAAAAAATATATTGCACACAATTCATTGTAGTGATATATTGTACTGAATTGATTGTGCGCAATCATTCTACAAATTGATCATGCAGCTCAGTCAAACAAAGGATTTATAGGATGTATTTCTATATCCGTTTACACGATGTAAACAGGATATGTCCAGAAATACAGGGATGTATTTCTATATCCCATTAAACTTAAGGAAGGACGTGATTTTATGAACAACAATAACAACAATATTTTCGATCTTACAGGTAGAGTAGCACTTGTAACAGGCTGCTCCACAGGACTTGGAGTACAGATGGCCAAAGCGCTTGCCCGTCAGGGTGCCAGTATCGTAGCGCTTGCAAGAAGACAGGAGCTCATCGATCAGGTAGCCAGGGATATTCACGAGCAATATGGTGTAGATGCTCTTGCAGTAAGATGTGATATAACAGATACCAAAATGGTTGAAGATGCTGTAGACAAGGTTTTAGAGCACTTTGGCAAGATAGATATACTTATCAATAATGCAGGAACAGGCGCTGTAGCACCTGCTGAAGATATCACCGACGAACAGTTCTCCAATGAGCTTAATATAGACCTCTTTGGAACCTTTAAGGTTGCAAGATCTGTTGCCAAGAAGGCTATGATCCCTGCCGGCTTTGGAAGGATCATTAATATCGCATCCATGTACGGACTTGTGGGCAACAAGATTGCACCTTCTTCACCATATCATGCAGCAAAGGGCGGCGTTGTCAATCTTACAAGAGCTCTTGCAAGTGAATGGGGCAAACACGGCATTACAGTCAATTCCATATGCCCAGGCTATTTCTACACACCACTTACCAAAGAAACCTTGGATTCTGATTTCTTCAAGGAATATGCAAAATCAGCAATTCCTATGGAACGATACGGTGTAGAAGGCGAGCTTGATGCTGCTGCCTGCTTCCTGGCATCTCCTGCTGCAAGCTATGTAACCGGCATAGCACTTCCTGTTGACGGCGGATATACCAGTATGTAATTACTATTTTATGTAATTCTATACCGGTACTATAATTATCCACATTTAAAATATGTCCTTTTCCTAAGTCGTTTACTATAAACATCTAAGCGCTTTACCAACACCTCCAAAGCGCCAGATTTTGGAAAAGGACATTTTTTATTTTACTAAAACTCCCACCAAAATCGTATCTCCAGAGGAACGGAGTTTAGGGATCATTTTTTGTTCAAACTCAAAAACGATCCCTTAACTCCGTCCCTGGGGGCATTTTGGATGGCGCTATTTTAGAAGATAACCACGAATTTCTACAGAAGTGATAACCGTTTCTTCCTCGTCCGCTTCATCATAATTACCTCTTATCACAAGTGACGTTGGTATAAACCTATATCCTTCTATTGTGATATATTCATGGCCTAGAGATTTTGATAATTCCTCATTTGAAGCACCGTTTTTATATTTCTTGATAATAGCATTCACCCTGCTACGTATATCTAATGTCGCCAGCACTTCTTCAGAACCATCATAGATTTTTATAGCAGCTGTATCTATATGATCCTCTGTATCAGACATGTCCTGATCTATTATGTAAACAGTATCTGCACTACCCGTGTCTATTTTAGTGATATCATAATTATGAAGATAGACATTAAAATTATGACGTGTTGATCTTAGGTGCTCATCTTGATCATTTAATGCTTCTAACTGAGCCTTAGATAATCTACTATCCAGATATTTCCTACCAGCCTCTCCACCTTCATCCCATATTACATTATAAGCACTTGCAGCCTCAGAAATTGTAGTTTCATCAACATCTATACCGGAGAGATATTTCTCTATTTTGGTTTTCTGAGAGATCAGAACAATGCTACGTGAATTAACTATCGGAACCAGCAGAGTTACTATCACCAGTGCAGATATTACAAATAGAGAATGGGAAACAATATCCTTTTGACAACAAAATCTGACAGCATACATTACCATGTATATCAATTCGAATATTATCAACATCATTCCTATATATCTGCTTGTGGTAAATCCATATTGAGATATCCTTAGTCCAAGACACATCATCTGTAGGATAATGAATGGTGCATAGAAAAATGGCAAAAGCCCTGCAATCTTTTTGAAGACTCCTTTGGCACAGCCGTAAGCCATAGTCCAAATACATATTCCAAAGGCAAATAATGTTGTGAGTATCCCAAATACTTCATTGGACGGGAAAGTCCAGGTAATGATGATCTTAAAGATATAGAGATAGATTATTACATCTGCAATTGATAACAGCGCTACAAATACATAACTCAAAATAGCTTTGCCAAATCTGCTGATCTCATTATCTGTATCAGATATACCTGCTATGGCACAAGGATATGCTACAAATCCCACTAGAAATAATTCTACTCGTTCCAATACGTCATATCTCCATAATTCGAAAAGAAGAACATCGATTATTTCTATGATCAGAATAGAACCTATCGCAAGTATCGCATAAACCAGCTCTGCCTTCATTACACCGCAGAAAGCTTTGGCCACATACATTTCAAAGGATTCTTTACTTCTTTTGTAGCAAAAGAAAATAATAAGACAAATATAAAGAACCAATATACTGGAATATAGTCTGTTAAAAAAGCCATTAGATGCTACACTATAAAAATCGTAAGAAAAAGAAGAACCATCAACCGCTATATTGAGTATAGATGTAAGGATTCCTGAGCACATTATCACTATAAATATTATTATTTTTTTAGTATTAGTACCTCCAATCCTATCCTTACGATATAGATGAATACTTTCACATAGAAGAGCACTTATAGAAGCTGTCAAAAGTATAGATTGAATATACTCTAAAATCTTTGATAAAACTGTATTATCGCCTATACTCTGACCCATGAATATCACTTCTATAATTGTAAGAAGTCCATATAAACCTATGGATACTGCATGCTCTGAAATAACATGTAATAAACCCTTTTTTAGCTTTTCAACTATTTTCATGTAATCGCCTCCAGATAATATCTTTATAGATAAAAAGCGGTGCCAACTTACATTGCCACCGCTTTTTTAGTTTTATAGAAGATTTTACGCAATCCGTAGTAAATGCGGATTGCTGATTCAAAGTTGTGAAAACATATACTTAGGCATTAATTTTGCTGTCAACATACTTAAAGCCATAATACTGTGTTTCAGGTTCTTCAATTCTGGATTCGCCGAGTACTGTTCCGTCTGATTCTACTGCTCTTGCAGGGATTACGATCTGCTCTCTTGTGTGAAGGTTAGCAGCATCGATATAGCTTACGTTAATTGTAAGGTCAGGACGCTTGTCGATCTCTTCGATAACGAAGTCTGCAAAGCTTACATATTCTCCTGCATCGATCTCTACTGTTGAACCGTAAGCAGCTTCTCTGATAGCCTTTGCTGCGTTAAGGTTGAACTGATAGTAATCATTAACAGGTGCTACTGTAGATACCTCTGTTGAAGATTGTGCGCCGCTTGCATCTACTACTGCAAGAACTGTTTCATTCTCGTTAGAAGAAGGCTCAACACCAGGCTGAACTGGCTCAACTACAACTTCTTTTTTAACTGCATCGTATTTTACCAGATAAATTGTACCATAGTTGTAATAAGATACAGGATAATCTGTGCCATTTATAGTTTTATAAGAATATGAACTTTTGAGTGTGATATTAATTGTCCATGTTCCATGCTCAGCATCGTATTTCAAAGCTACTTTATCAATAGCATCGAATGTACCAAGCTGAGGATCAACATATGCAACTGCGTTTGCAGGATCGTCACAGTCAGTAGCTACAGGAACTGTAACAGCCGCTTCAATATTCTTACCATCAAGAACTTCTGTATTAGTAGAATTTAAAGATACAAAATATATAGTAGCCTCAGCTGACTCCTCATCAGCTTCAAGCGGAATATTAGTGTCTTTAGTATTAGCTATTATCTCTGTTCTTCCCTGAAGAACATCTTCATCTTCAAGTGAAGAATCGGTGATTGTTATATGAGCATTCCCTTCTGCCAAAGGATCTATTGGTGCTTCTCCTTCTTCTCTGTCATCAGCATACTCTGTAGCCAGCTTCTGATTTTCGGGATCTACATAGCGCTCTCCCATTTCGATTTCCTCTGCTGTCTCTTTTGCAAATTCATCAATATCAGATTTAGTATATTCCTCATATATAGCTGTCTCTGATTCTGTCTGCTGCTCATCAGGATTTCCAAGTATTTCCTTTTCATTTTCTGTAGCTGCCTGCTCATCAACGGTTACTACAACTGTAGTCTGTTCATCACATGTGCATACTCCGCCTTCGGCAGCAAATGCTGTCATTGATCCCCCAAGGGTCATTGTCATTACTGTTGTAATGATCATAAGTTTTTTTAGAATTGATGTTCTTTTACTCATACTTTCCTCCCTAGAACGAAAAAAATAGTTTAATGCCGGAATAATTCATATCATCCCAGGCACGAAAGTCATAATATCAGCTTAAATAAGGCTTGTGTGACTTTTGCGACGAATTGACAAAAATATGGGATGAAATGTATTCCTCCTATAAAAAAGCTGCTCATAGAAGAATATTCCCACAAAAAAATAAGCCCCTTAGGACTCTTTGCGGCTACCTGTTGCTGCATATATATGGATGTTAAAAAGTTCTGGTTGATTTTATTTACAGAGTAGTGTATATTGCTTTTAAGGAAAACGTTTTCCGAAATGTATGTTTTTATGGATCTTTTTGTTAACGGATTATTTTTCCCAGAAACACGTATCTGTTATAAGCAATACTTATATTAGGAGAATCAACATGAATTTAGGAGCAATATATCACCGTACATCAGATCAGTACTGTTACTGCCTCGACACAGACAGCCTTGTTGTAAATATTAAGACAGGCTATGACATCGACCATGTCTATATTATCCATGGCGATCCCTATGAAGCCGGTATCATGGGCGGATGCGAGAGGTGGAGCGGCAGACGTGAAGAGATCTGCTTTAAGAAAAGTCTCAAAGATCATATATGGTGGACTACAACTCTTTTCCCGGAATATAAAAGATGTAAATACTACTTTGAGCTGCACTGCGGCGATGAATGCATGTACTATTTCGAAGATGGCTTCTATACAGAGGATGAGATGAATCAGGATGGCAAGGCTCTCTCCTATTTCATAATGCCTTGGATGAATCCCTGCGATGTATTCACTACTCCTTCCTGGGTCAATGACACTGTATGGTATCAGATATTCCCGGAGAGATTTTGTAATGGTGATCACTCTTTAGATCCTGATGGCGTACTTGACTGGGAATATAAAGAGACTGGCTTTAGAGACTTCTATGGCGGCGATATAAAGGGGATTCGTGACAAGATTCCTTATCTTAAAGACCTTGGTATCACTGGAATATATTTAAATCCGGTATTTGAATCAAAATCAAATCATAAATACAATACCAGGGACTATAAGAAAGTCGATAGTCACTTTGGTACCAATGATGACCTTAGAGCACTTGTTGATGAGGCGCATGCTGCTGGTATCCGTGTCATGCTGGATGCAGTTTTTAATCATACAGGATCGGACCATCCGATGTGGATAGATGTCCTTGAAAATGGAGAGAAGTCCAGATATGCCAGCTGGTATATGGTCAATAAGTGGCCTATTGAGACCGGACGCGATACAAGAGATGGCCGCTTTTATTCTTTTGCCTTTGCAGAGCATATGCCAAAGCTTAATACCAGCAATCCTGAAGTCGTAGACTATCTACTTGATATCATAAAGTTCTGGATCGATACATTTGATATAGATGGTCTTCGATTTGATGTGGGCAATGAGGTATCGCACTCTTTTTTAAGAGCTGTACGATACATGACTAAGCGCATGAAAGATGACTTCTACCTTCTTGGCGAGATCTGGCATGATTCTGTAAACTGGCTTCGCGGAGATGAGTACGATGCAGTTATGAACTATCCTCTTGCCAGTGCCATATCAGATTTCTGGATCTATAAAGACAGGGACAGACACAGCTTTGAATATGACATCAACAGATGCTTTACCATGTACTATTCACAGGTCAATGACGTACTTTTTAACCTTTTGGATTCACATGACACCAACAGGCTCCTTGATAAAGTTCACGGCGATATAGATGTATTCTATCAGCAACTGGCGATCCTTTTTACAATGCCCGGAAGTCCATGCATCTACTATGGCACCGAGGTTGCAATGGAGGGCGGATTTGACCCCGATTGCCGCAGATGTATGCCTTGGGATCAGATAGATAGCGGCCTTAGAGAGGCAGAACTTAGCACCATGAAAGCTCTTATAGCAATGAGAAAAAGTACTCCTGCCTGCAAGAGCAGAAACTTCCATTTTCCCAATGATATCAAGGAAAAACGCGCTATCTCTTATCTTAAACTTGATGAATCAGGGACTATTGCAGTATATCTTAACTGCGAAGAAGATGATGTAACTATACCTATATCAGCAGGATCTGAAGTCTTATTTGCACGCAAATGGGATGGTTCTGATAAAGATGGGACTGGAGTACTGGGTAGTAAAGGTGTTCTTATTGTGAGGGTATGAGTAAAAGCTAAACGACCGAATAACAGCGTTAAGAAGTAACGAAAATGGACAGTTTAAGAGGTATGATGAAAGGCTAAACGACCACATAGAAGCGTGAAAAAGAGCCCTAATGAATATACCCTAGGACTCTTTTTTACACCTTTCACTCAGGCTTCTTCAATCACAAATCCCATCCCATTTTTGATATACGGAAGGTATTTTAGGTCGTCTGGTACTATATGACCTATGACATTGACTTTAGAATCTGCAGGCCTTCTAGTTCTGCAGATTTCAATCTCGCCTTTATAGCGAAGATATTCATCATTACTTATGCAGATAGTTCCTTCCGTGCATTCGATGGTATTAACTGCAGGAATATTTATATCTTTAAAATACGCTCTGGATTCCTGTGACCTTATTATATAAGGACTTGAATCCGGTCTTTCATGATTTATATTACCTGATATTCTTGAAGCACCGGCTTCATCATAAAATGTTGCATGGAGCCTTATATAACCATCTGAAAGATCATGAAGCCTATTCCAGTTATCATCTGATATATCCACATCTCCTACCATTACGATATCGGTATAAGCGCCGTACAGATCCATCATATTAGCTACAAGATCGTCTTTAGTCTTCCTGTGATCTTCTATCGTAGGAAGTCCCAGGTTCAAAGGACCTCTGAATGTCTTATCTCCAGGGACAAAGGCAGATACAGTATATCCAAAGCTCTTTAAAGTCTTATTGATATCTCTGACATCATTTAGATCAAGGCCTGTATATGGCTTTGGATAATAGTTATGACAAGCTGTGAATCTGTCTATATCAGCGCCAAGTTTCTCCCATTTTCTTATATCAAGCGGATCAACTGTCGAAGCATTCCAGACTATATTAAAGTTTTGAGATAGTCTTACTACGTCTTCATCTGTAAAGCCATAATCAAGCCTTATGGATGTTACGCCGTAGTCCAGAAGATCTTCCATTTTGCTAAGGCCAAGCTTTGATGGTGTATCCCCCTCAACATCCATGGTCAGCTCAATTCCTGCATCATGGGTTAGTTTTAGCAGCTCTACTACTCTTTTCTTGTAATCGTCATAATCTTCCTCAGGAATGTGTAAAGAGGTAAATCCGTAAGACGCACCTGCTGCCCTGGCCTTAAGGATCACCTCTTCATTTTGCTCTATTCCGGAGGAAAGGTATATTGATATTCCAGTCTTCAATATTTCTTCCTCTTTTATTAGCTTATGCTTATTCTATGTTTGCTTAGTATTGCTTAGCTTGTCTTCTTTACTTTTTTAATGTTGGCTTGATATTGCTTAGCTTGATTTCTTTACTTATGCTAAATATCAGCCTGTTTTTTAGCTTCCCTTCTTTACTTTTCTTTCTTCGCTTTCTGCCTTGTCTTCGCCATAGATCTCGTTGATACGCTCTTCGTCAACACCGAACAGCCATGTTACGATAAATCCGCCTACATATGCGCAGAGCATAGCAATTACGTACTGAAGCTGATGTCCGGGCTCAACTATGAGAAGTCCGAAAAGTCCTGAAACTCCCTGTGATACAGTTCCTACATGGAAAAGAGATGCTACGATTCCGCCAAAACCTGCGCCAAGACAAGCTGTAACGAAAGCTTTACCAAGAGGAAGAGTTACTGCATACATCAAAGGCTCACCGATTCCAAGAACGCCAACAGGGATAGAGTCACGGATAAATCTCTTAAGCTTCTTGTTCTTGGTCTTAACATAAAGGGCAAGACCTGCGCCTACCTGTCCGCCGCCTGCCATCATCAGAATTGGAAGAAGGTAATTGATTCCGTTTGTAGGGCCTGCAGGATCATTGAGCATTGCATGAATAGGAGTAAGTGCCTGATGAAGTCCTACAGCAACAAGTGGAAGGAATCCTGCAGAAAGGATATAACCACCGACTACTCCAAGGCTTCCGTATACAAAATTCATGATGGCATATATAGCTTTTGTAAGGATAGCGCCAAGTGGCTGTATTACTATTACTACTGCAAGGCTGCCTATTATAAGAACCAGAAGAGGGCTTACAAATGTATCGATAAGGCTAGGCATAACTCTGCGGATCTTTTTCTCCATCCAGGCAAAAAATACTCCGGCTATAAGAGCTGCTATAAGACCACCATTAGCAGGATTGTAAGGAGCGCCTGTCATAGGAAGTGTGATCTGAGCATCGTTATAACTTGCAAGAAGCGGCATTGCTGCATTTGAGATACAGATAGCACCCGCGATACCACCAAGTACAGGAGATCCGCCGAATTCTCTACATGCATTGTAGCCTACGAATATTGCAAGGTAAGCAAAAAGTGCCCAGCCCATTGTATGGATACTCTCATACCACCAGATTCCGCTAAGTGCTCCATGAGTAGATACATTTATAACATTGGTAAGTCCGTTGATAAGACCTGCTGCTATGATACCCGGAAGAAGTGGTACGAAGATATTGGCAATTCTTTTTAGGAAGTTCTGAACAGGCTTATTGTATTTAGCCTTCTGAGCTGCTTTGTTCTGACTTGCAACTTCATTGACATCAGATACAGATCCCTTAGCAAGACCTGTAAGCTTAGAGAATTCATCCAGAACCTTATTAACTGTGCCGGGGCCAAATACTATCTGAAGAGTATCTGACTCTACTACTCCCATAACCCCTTCTATTTTTCTGATCTGATCTACATCTACTAAAGATAAATCCTTGACTCCCACGCGAAGACGGGTCATGCATGCTTCATTGCTGGTGATATTAGCCTTTCCGCCTAGTAAGTCAAATAGTTTCTTACTAACCTCTTTCACATTCATGGTCATTCCTCCTCTTTAGTTTGTACAGTGCTTTTTATAACATCTTTTATAACCCCTTGTGACTCTTTAAGTCTAACCTTAGCTGTATCATAATCAACGTCTAGTAGAAGCATTACTATAGCAGTTTTAACACTGCCATGTGCTTTATCAAGTGTTTCCTGCGCCTCCTTCCTGCTACATCCCGTAGCATCCATAGTGATATTTTGTGCTCTTACTTTTAATTTCTCATTGGTCTGCTGCACATCAACCATTAGATTCTGATATACCTTACCTATCCCAACCATGCTTCCTGTTGAGATCATGTTAAGGATCAGTTTCTGAGCCGTTCCTGCTTTTAACCTTGTAGAACCTGTAAGGACTTCAGGACCTGTTATGACTTCTATCCTCGTCCCTGCTTCCTTACCTATCTCAGAGTCTTTGCTACAAGCGATCGACACAGTCTCACATCCTATAGAATTAGCATACTTAAGGCCGTACACAACATAAGGTGTCCTTCCACTTGCAGCAAGTCCTATAACGATGTCCTTTGAATTAAGTCCTATATGCCTTAGTTCTTCCTCACACAGCGTATGACTATCCTCTGCTCCCTCAACTGCTCTTATAAAAGCTTGTGAACCTCCTGCTATAAGTCCCACAACAAGCCCCGGGTCCACTCCAAATGTTGGAGGACATTCCGCCGCATCCAAAACTCCAAGACGTCCGCTTGTACCTGCCCCTATATAGATTATCCTCCCTCCGTTTTTTAGGCTTTTTGTTGCAAGCTCTATCGCCCTGGCTATCTGCGGAAGCTCCTCGTGGACGGCTTTTATGACATTTTCATCTTCGCTGTTCATAAGAGCTGCGATTTCTAATGGTGATAATCTGTCAAGATTCATGCTGCCAGGATTTCGCCTCTCTGTTGAAAGCTTAGAAAGATCTATCATTGTCCCTCCCTTCTTCCATTATCATATTTAGAATTTTATTTATAACGCCAGCTGTGCGCCTTGCTATGGCAAGTCTATCCTTTTTTTATCTGAGTTTTTTCAAAACTGCTATAGAGTTCATCATAATGACGATTAACATATGATACATACAGAATATCAACCATGTTGAGCTGTGATATTCTTGAAGACATCGCCCCACTTCTGACGATGAGTTCTGTTGCCGCAACTTCCAATGTAACATCTGCATATTTGCCAAGTTTGGAACCGGAGGACCTTGTGATCGCTATCACAAAAGCTCCGTTATTCTTGGCATTTTGAGCACAGGTTATCATCTCCTGTGTAAGTCCCGAATAGCTAATGATTATTGCCAGGTCGTCTTTATGTATATTTTTTGAATACAAGATCTGTGAATGAAGATCATCAGAAATATTACAGAGTTTATCTATTCTCAAAAGCTTTAGATACAGATCTCTGGCAACAAGAAGCGATGAGCCTATACCAAAAAGATATATATTTCTAGCCTTCCCGATCAAATCTACACAACGGGATATATCATTTTTTTGGACTAGTTTGGCTGACATTTCCAGAGATTCAATATTCTTAAGTGTGACTCTTTTGATAATATCTTCTACAGACTGCGTCGGATCAATATCCTGCATGGATACCATACGGCTTTCTTTCATAAGTGCAAGCTCATAGACAAGCGCATTTTGGAATTCTTTATAGCCGTCGTATTCAAGCTTCCTGCACAATCTGTAAACTGTAGCCTGAGAAGCATACGCTATTTCAGAGACTTCTTTTAAGCCTTTCCCCACAAATATTTCCGGCTTTGACAGAAGCATCTTGATGAAATCTCTTTCTGCTGATGTTGCAAGCTCTTCATAGCGCTGCAATCTAAGAAATAACCCCTTTTCCATCTCCATAACTCCATTATAATATTTGATTATTTTTCTTCAATTAGTATACCATTATATGAAAGTTTTTTTCATATTTTGATCGTTGTCGTAAGTGAGTTATTATTAGGCACAAAAAAAGGATTTAAGTTCTTATAACCTAAATCCTTTTTTCATATAAAAATGAGGTGGGTGTCATAAAAATATAATTGACTTATCAGTCCTCAATACTTACAAGTTCGATCTGGAAATTAAGTGCCTTGCCTGCAAGTTCGTGGTTGGCGTCAAGAGTGATAGTCTCTTCATCCTTGGCCTTAACAACTACAGGGAATGCTCTGCCTGCAGGATCCTGAAGGAATACCTTCTGTCCTATGTTAAGATTCTCAGATCCCGGAAGTTCTGTGATATTGAGTGTGAAGATGTTGGAAGCATCACGAACTCCGTATGCTTCTTCAGGCTCAAGATGTACATTAACACTCTGGCCTACTTCCATATTAACTACAGCCTTATCAAATCCCTCGATCATCATACCTGTACCGCAGATGAAATCAAGTGTCTGACCTCTGTCATAAGATGAATCGAACTGTGTTCCGTCATCAAGTGTTCCTTTATAGTGAACGCTTACCTTCTTGCCGGCATTAGGTCCCTCGAAGATAACAGGTCTTGGGCCACCGCAACCGCCGCAGCCACCACAGCCGCCTTCACTGCTGCCACATCCTCCGCAGCCCTCTTCTTCGTCGCCGCATCCGCCGCAGCCTTCATCACTGCCACATCCACCGCAACTAGACTCTTCGCCGCATGCTTCATCTTCATGATGACCACAGCTGTGCTCTTCTCCCTCTTCATGGTGATGATCACAGTTAACGCCCTTAGATTCAAGCTCTCCGTTAAGATATGCGTATACAGCAGCATCTGCATCGCCTTCTGCGCCGGATATAACTTCGATTCCAGCGCTTGTAAGTGCATCAAGTGCTCCCTGTCCAAGTCCTCCGCAGATAAGCTTCTCTACCTTCTGCTCTGCAAGAAGTCCTGCAAGAGACTCATGTCCAAGTCCCTCATTGCCAATAACTGTGCTGGCTACTACTTTATCATCCTCGATCTCATAGATCTTAAACTCTTCAGTTTTTCCAAAATGCTGAAAAATGTCGCCTCCGGCATATGTAACCGCTAACTTCATATATATAATCTCCTATTCTATTATTTAGATTCAAATACAGTGCATCTTTGCCATTTTACTATGAAAAAAGAATTATAGCAAATACCGTATATATTCTTTTTTATGTTCACTTTAAGACACCCTATTGGCAAGGTTTCCTTATATATGGCAATGACCGGGGGAGAAGTTTTAACTTTTTATAATATCCTCTTTTGGACCAATTTTTAACATGGTTAACAAATACACTTTTTTGGTCGAAAAATAATAATAGATCATGAATTTTGAATCGTCAGATATTTGAACAGGAGATGTCCCATGAAGCTTAGATTTGATCCATTTTTTCATTATTTATTTAAACATAAAAGTCCCGAGGTCATAGTTTCTATAACGGCACAGAACATATACTGCATAAGCCTTATCGCTATTGTCAATTTCTTTATAGAGCTTTATTTTTCTCTGTGGAATTACAGTATCATGATCTTACATCCTGAGATTCCGCACCTTTATATCGTGATCAGGCTTAATTCCTGCGTCATGATGATGCTCATATCAGCAGCTGTCTTTTTATACCTTTTAAGCTACAGGAACAAAGTAAATGGCAATGTCAAAAAGATATGCTTTTTTCTTCTTATCTATTCGCTTATAGAAATCGCTTTCGGAATCTATATCTCTGTCTATGACCTTCTTCTTGGCGGCAACTCATATGTCTTTTTTATCATGACCCTCTGCGTCTTCGGAATACTGGTCATCAATCCATACGGATCCATAACTCTTAGTATCATCTCCCTTGTTTCTTTCTATCTGGTACTCATTCCGGTTTATGATGTAGATTATTCGGACGTTCTAAATATGACGGAGTATTTCTTTTTTATAAATTTTATAAGTGTTATCAGGTACTACCTGACCTGCACCTGGTACGAGAATCATTTCGAACTAAAGAGAGTCAATGAAGAACTTACTCTGGCCAAAGAGCGGTTGGAAAAAAGCAATGAAATGCTTCATTCCATAAGTTTCTATGACGAACTAAGCTGTGTTAAGAACAGAAATGCTCTTAGGGCTGACTGGTCTGAATTCAACGGACATATATTAAGTGTAATGATGATGGATATTGATGATTTCAAGTACTTCAACGATACATTTGGACATACAGTCGGCGATAACGTCATCAAGGAAGTCGCCACACTTCTTATCAAATACTTTGGCGTTGAACATTGCTACAGGATAGGCGGCGATGAATTCCTTATCATATCTGGATATGGCAAAAAAAGCTTTGAAGAGAGAATCTCCTCTCTAAGAAAAGACCTGACAAATTACCGCATAGAAGAAGCAGATGTCTCACCTACGATCAGCTGCGGTATCTACAGAGGTGTCTGCGACTATGAGAATGATCTTAGGGTTCTAAAAGACATAGCTGACGAGCTTCTATACAAAGTCAAAAAAACAGGAAAGAACGGCTTTATGTTCAAGGCCGATCCTCTCCTGCCAACAGGTGATATTAATAGTGACGACAGCTCCATCAGCCTAAAAGGCGCAATGGATGCCAAAATCAATAACTCCATCTCCTAAAGTGTTCCGTTACCTTTTTGCAACCCTATATATACAATACAGCTCTACTACAAGGATTAGCACTGAAGCCGGAAATGCTATAGCAAAGCTTCTTGTAAATCCTGCGATAAGATATCCTACAGAAGATGCAACTATTACAGGTATCTGATACTGAATCTGTGAGCTAACATGGTCTATATGATTACAGCCGGCGCCTGAGCTTGACATTATAGTCGTATCAGAGATCGGTGATATATGATCTCCTGTTACGCCTCCTGCAAGGCAGGCTGCTATGCCTATAAGGAGCATCTGCTGATCAGATGCAAGCATGGCTACAGTTACAGGCACCATGATGGCAAAAGTCCCCCAGCTGGTTCCTGATGAAAAGGACACGAATACAGATATAAGGAACAGGAATATCGGAATAAGAGGATATACGCTGCCGGCTCCCTGCATCACTGAGTTTATGAATACGTCTGCGCCAAGGCCTCCTATCATACCTTTTAAAGTCCAGGCAAGAACCAGTATTATCATAAATGGGACCATTAGAGTAGACCCTGTAGGGATACAGTCCATATAATCTTTAAATGACATTACTTTTCTTGGAAGATAAAGAAAAGCACAAAATAATATAGTAAGAAGTGATGCAAATACAAGGCTTTTTGCAGATTCACAGTTTGCAAAGCATCCTACAAGGTTTGTCCCTCCTGCAAGATATCCGGTGTAGATCATAGCAGATATTGCTGTAACTATAAGGAAAGCCATAGGAAGTACAAGGTCTATGACCGCACCTTTCATTCCGGCAGAATCTGCCGATTCACTGCTTCTTTTGCCTGCACTTATATCCGGCTGTCCACCTTCTACTGCTCTTTCATATTTTTGCATGATTCCATAGTCCAATCCTGCTATAGATGTCCCAAATACCATAATAAGGGTAAGAAGTGCATAGAAATTAAAAGGTATCGCTCTTACGAACATACTAAAACCATTAATAGGATATCCTTCCGGAATATATGAATTAATTGCTGCTGCCCATGACGATATAGGTGCCAGAATACACACAGGTGCAGCTGTTGCATCTATTATGTATGCAAGCTTGGCTCTTGAAACCTTGAACTTATCTGTAACAGGCATCATAACGGAACCTACTGTAAGGCAGTTAAATCCATCATCCATGAATATAAGGACCCCAAGAAGACTTGTAGCGATCAAGGATGACTTTTTATTCTTCAGATTCCTATATGCCCATTCTCCGTATGCATTGGTTCCACCACTCATCTGCATGAGTCTTACGACTATACTGATAAGTATCAGGAATATTATTATGGTAAGATCTACATTTGAAACCATGGTATCAAGAAAAACTCCAAAAGCTTCCCATGGATGAGGACCTGCTATAAAAAAAGCCCCTGTCGTAACTCCTACAAACAAAGCAAGATAGGCCTGCTTGGTTATAAGCGCAAGTATTATAGCTATGATCGGCGGAAGAAGTGACACCCAGGTACCATAGAACATAAAAGTCCTCCTTATGACCCAATGCGTAATATACGAACAACAGCTGCAAAATAGATATTAAAACCCAATTTGAACCATTAGTCACTCGCGACATGAATTTAAAAATGATCAATAAAATAAATAATTCCTATTTTATGTCTAAGTAAAGATCATCTGTATATTTAATTCTATTATATTGTGCTCAATTTTTCAATTGATATACACGTATTTTTGTAACATCTATGACTTTTTTTGATCATGTGTGATGATATATAATATATACGGATAGCCTGTAACAGGCTATAGCAAAACCTTCCGATAGATACAGACTATAAACAGGCACAATTTTATATAACCAAGGAGGCTATAATATGTCAACAACACCAATTGAAGAAGTAAGAGAATTCCTTCACAGCGCTCAAACCTACTACCTTGCTACGGTAGATGGTGACCAGCCAAGAGTAAGACCTTTTGGAACCGCTGAGATATTCGAGGGCAAGCTTTATATCCAGACTGGTAAGAAAAAAGATGTCTTCAAACAGTTAGAGAAAAACCCAAAAGCCGAGATCTGCGCCTTTAAGGACGGACAATGGCTCAGAGTAGAAGGCAAGCTCGTCTACGACAACCGCATCGAAGCAGAAACAGATATGCTTGATAAAAATCCCGGTCTAAAGAATATGTACGCCCCGGGAGACGGCAATACTGCTGTTCTGTATTTTGATGGAGGAAAAGCTACTTTCTCATCATTTACAGCGCCTGCGCGCACTGTTGAATTCTAATGAACAATCAGCTATTAATAGGCGTACTGGTACCATTCTTAGGTACCGCACTTGGTTCTGCCATGGTCTTTTTCATGAAAAAAGAACTGAGTGAAAAACTAAATCATGCACTGGAAGGCTTTGCTGCCGGTGTCATGGTGGCTGCATCAATATGGAGTCTTATAATCCCTGCAATGGAGCAATCCGCTTCTATGGGTAAGCTGTCGTTCATACCCGCAGTTGCAGGCTTCTGGATCGGTATCCTGTTCTTACTATGTCTTGATGAGCTGATTCCTCATCTTCACATGAACAGCGATGAACCGGAAGGTATGAAAGCCAATTTCAAAAAGACAACCATGATGGTACTTGCAGTTACACTTCACAACATACCTGAAGGTATGGCTGTAGGTGTGGTATATGCAGGATGGCTTACAGGTACAAGCGGTATCACTGCTGCCGGTGCTCTTGCACTAGCTCTTGGTATTGCTATTCAGAACTTCCCTGAGGGCGCTATCATATCAATGCCCCTTAGAAGTAAAGGCGAGTCCAGAACAAGGGCATTTGTAAGCGGCGTTCTCTCAGGTCTTGTAGAACCTATAGGGACTATCATCACTATCCTTCTTGCAGGACTTATAGTTCCGGTTCTTCCATATCTTCTGTGCTTTGCAGCAGGAGCTATGATGTACGTAGTAATCGAGGAACTTGTTCCGGAGATGGCATCCGGCAAGCATACTAATGTAAGTACAGTTATGTTCGCTTTGGGATTCACACTGATGATGACCCTGGATGTAGCACTAGGATAAAATAAAAGCTATCACCTGGCAGGCTTGTTCCTTCCTGGCGATAGCTTTTTTACTCAAGTTTTCCTACTAGCAAACAGCTTCATAACCTTGGAGCTGTGCTTGGCAAGTGGGAAGTCTGAATTATTCTATTTTATGTCATAAACACTTCTAAGTCTTAAGTTATCGCAGCTTCCCGATATAACTTTGATCGTCTTTGTACCCTTATCCATATCAAAATAGTTATCAGACAAGATTATATCTTCATTGTCATTAAGTATTTCTACACCTCTTGCATAGGCACTAGAGGTGATGGTGATGGTATCTGCGCTGGCCTCTAATTCAAGCTTTGGATCTTCGTACTTATAGTATTTAGGAAGTGAGAAGATTACAGAGCCGCCTGAAATCTCTATACCATTTTCATCAAGAAGATGATAGCTCACATACTGGCTAAACTCGTCTACGCCTTCCATATCCACTTTATCAAGCCATACTGATGTAAGAGCAGGGACTGTGATCTTCTTAGTGCCTGAAACCGGGCATGATACTTCAGACTTTGAGACAGCTGTTCCATTGGCATTTCTAAGCTCCCACTTAGCTGTAACTACCCTGTCTTCCATACTCTCATTGGCAACACATAGCCTTATGGACTTCTCAAAATCCTTTGGATACTCATTAACAGCTTTGCCGCAGTTTATGCGTCCGTTCTCTTCGCAGGATATCATGAGTGGTGCGAAAGCTCTTTTTTCTGCATAATGAAGAGCTTTGAGCCTTCCTGCATAGTCAATTGAAGACCAGGATGCAACAGGCCAGCAGTCATTGAGCTGCCATACTACTGCGCCCATACATTCTCCGCGGTAACGTCTGAAATGTTCTATTCCTAGTCTGATTCCATCTGCCTGGAGCATATGTGATGCATATAACAGAGTATCAAAATCGGATGGATAACGGTAAGTCTGCTGCATATAATTCATGATCTTGCCATTAGCTGCGCCATTGCGCTGGTGTCTCTCCATTACATATGAAAAGATATTCCTGTCATTCTCATCATCTGTTATAAGGTCGATGGTCTTTCTAAGAGGGAAGCTCTGGAATCCAAACTCTGACAGGAAGCGGAACCTGAACTTTCTATATTCTGTAAATGGCTTATCTCCATGCCATACATCCCAGTAGTGCTGATCTCCTCTTGTCTCATTACCCGGATCATCGAAGGCTCCTCCTGATGACGGACTGGATGGCCAGTATGAAACTTGCGGAGCTATGTCTGTAAGCATGCTGGGAATTATGCGTTCATACATAATCGTATAGTCACGTACTTCTTCTTTGGAATGAACCCATACCCCTCTGTCTACGAACATCTCCATCTCATTATTGCCGCATATAAGGCCAAGAGATGCATGATGACGAAGTCTCCTTAAATTCTGCCTGAACTCTTCTTTTATATTATTTTCAAACTTCTCCGTCAGATGGTATACAGCGCAGGCGAACATCATATCCTGCCATACCAAAAGGCCAAGTTCATCACAGATATCATAGAACCAGTCTTCAGGATAGTAGCCGCCTCCCCATACACGTACGCAGTTGTGGTTTGCAAAAGCAGCTTTTTCTAATAGAGATCTGGTAGTAACAGGACTTACTCTTCCAAGAAGGTGATCTTCCGGGATATAGTCTGCGCCCATGGCAAATATGGGTGTTCCATTGACTCTTATTGCAAAGTCTGAGGCTTTCCTTCCCTTTTTGAGATTAAGATCTACAGTTCTAAGTCCTATTCTCTTAGTCCATGTATCTATCTTATGACCGTCTTCATATAAAGTCACTTCTACGTCATACAGGGGCTGTTGGCCGTATCCTCTAGGCCACCAGATCTTGGCATCTTCTATAGTTATAGAAAGAGAATTCTCCAATGCCCTAACTCTTACACCTACAAGTCCGTCAGCGCTTTCAATTCCTGACATCTTAAGGGCAAAAGCATCTATGGCTGGCTTCTTATCAGAAGACTTATTCCTGCCTGATGACGGGGATAGCTTTGTTTCTTTACTCCTTAATTCTCTACCATCAGGATCTGTAATCTTGACATCATAGGTCAGCTTGGAAAGAGCTGATTCAAGATCGGACAGGTCAGTACTATTAATTAAAAGTTCCGGCTTAAAAGAAATTTTTACATTAGTAAATTCATTTATATTGTTTTTATTTGAAGTTTTAGTATTCCTGCCTGAGCTCTTTACAGCTTTCTTATCAGATACACTATTTTTGACTGTTATATGTTTCTGAAGTATCTGCACGCTTTCAAGTCTTACGCTTCCTGATCCTATCAGGTATACAGGTCTATATATTCCTGCATCGGGAAGGTGAGCACCCCAGTCCCAGCCAAAGCTTGAATGCGTCTTCCTGATATGTGGAAATCCCGGCATAGCATCTGATGATCCGTCCACATAGTCTTTTTCTACAGCCTCTTTGATATATCTTGTAGGAGAATGAAATAAAACAGTGAGCTTATTGCCTTTCTCCTTAACTATGTCCTTAATATCAAATTCATACATTCTGTGCATATTTTCAGTACTTCCAAGCTTTTGGCCATTCAGGAATACATCCGTAACTGTATCAAGGCCGTCAAAATGAAGTATCTGATCATAACATGCCAAAAAATCCCTGGATACACTAAAACTAGTCTCATACTCAAAATCATTGTCCATAAGCATAAGAGCTTTATCTTCATTATCTTTAAAGAATGGATCTTCCATAAGTCCTTCTCTAAGAAGATCTGTATATACACTTCCCGGAACTACAGCCTTGATCCACTTGCCTTTTGAATCTGATGATACAATTCTCATCTTCCATTTATCATTGTCACTAATAGTAATCCTGTTCAAATTAATACCTCCATAGTACCTTCATAAAGCCCTGTAAAAACGATAAGACCATAAAAATCATAAAAGAGGGCCATGCATTTATGATATCACATAACCCTCTTAGTTTAATTTGATATTATATGCTTAAATATTGATAATATCTGTTACAGGTCGAACTTATCTCTTTAATCGCAAAACAGTCTGAAATCCAGAACAAGGAAAGCGGGATAAAAAAAGACTGCACATCACTGCGCAGTCAATACATTTTTGCCATTTCGTTTTGAAGTATATAATAGTTCGTCCGCTGTTTTATACAGGGTCTTATATGTATAGTCTGTCTTACTGTCAAGGATTACTGCCCCCATAGAAAGGGTTATCTTCTGCTTGTAATTCCTAAAGAATCTCGTCCATCTAAGACCACTTTGAATCCTTTCGAATCTCCTCTGAATCATCTCCTCGGTAAAGACTCCCTGAGCAAAGCCAACAAACTCATCACCGCCGATTCTCATAAGGACATCTTTGTCACCGCTGGATTCTGTAAGTATCCCTGATATATCCTCAAGTACTTCATCACCTATATCATGACCGAATGAATCATTGACTTCCTTGAAGTTATCAACGTCTATCAGATAGAAAAAACCACTGCACCCTTCTTCTAAGTACTCTGAGATTCTCTTCTCTCCTCCTGCTCTGTTAAAAAGCCCTGTCATTCCGTCATGTTCAGACTGATATGAAAGCACTTCGCCTCTTCTGATATTCTCAATCTGTATAGTAAGTACATATCCTGAGATCACTATCGATACGATGGAAGCAACAGCTATATGCGAAGTAAAAGCTTCCATTACAGCCCCATCATTATAGAAGTCAAATATTACACCATATGTCACTGCAACTCCTATCATGAAAGACCAAAGTCTTCTTGGCTTGTCTATGATAAGGCATGGAATCACACATAGAAAAAGAAGCGAAGTAAATCCCTCTTCTTCCGGATCGAAATATGAATCGACAGAAGCCGCAAATAAAAGTATCGGCATTACTACAAGATAAAAGATAATTGTCGAATTTTTAAATGGTCTATCTATGCCACGAAAATTATAAACAACCCTAAGTGTGGCAAAATAGATCATGATCATAGCTGATTCGAAACTTCCCTCAAAATCTCCCACTATCAAAAAGAATACTACAGCCATTATAGGAAGGGTGGCTCCCATCATGGAAAGCTTCCCTATACGTTCGTAATTCAGTTCATTTATTCTATCTCGATAATCGCAAAAAACATCATCATCTTTGGTGAATAGCTTAAATATTTTCATAGGATTATTGTCCTTCTTTGCAAGCATCTATAACAGTATATCACTAAACACATGTACTGTATCCCGTTTCTTAAAATATAATCGAAATAGTATCTGACAATGATCTTATTCAAGTACTATAGTAACTGATACTATAAACTGTCTTATATCAGTCATCCGCAATATATGAAATCTTATGACTGACATACTGCATGTTCCCAGGTCAATTACTATATTTTCACGGCATACGAATTATCTGAAACATCAATATATTACTTTTATTCTGTAATTCTTTATATCTCCAACAGGACTGTTTTTCTTAATAAATCCCTGTAACAGGTCTGGCATTTCCTCTGTACTATTCCTTAAAACTTTACTATCTCCAATCGCCTTATATCCACCTGTGCCTGTCGCTCTGTAATTGCTGGTCACAAGTGTATACATTTTAGAATCAGAAAGCTCTGTTCCGTCAATACGGACCATTTTAACTACTCTGTCGCCAACAGGGCGTCTTAGGTCAAACTCATAATCAAGGCCTGCATAGAAGTCATAATTATAATGTTCTATCTTGGGTTTTAAAAACTCTTCCGAAACCGCAGGCTTTCCATCTACCAGAGTGAAGTATGAAGCAACTCTTTCAAGAGATTCTTTGATAGTCTTCTTGGTAACTTCCACTACAAATACTGTATTGGAAAAAGGATAAACAGCACATACATCTCTAATCGTTATATTTTTTTTTAATCCCAAGGGATCATTACCAAGACTTGTGCAGGAAAAATCCGCTCCGCTCCATTCAAGCTGAGTCTGGTTAAAAATAGCTGCAAGCCTGCTTCCGTTAAGTGCTGCATCAAGTTTTTCTTCAGGTATGATAGGCTCATCTATTGATCCTATCGGTATATCAAGCCATCTTTGAACATCCTGCTCAAGTGGAAGCATCTTGTTATAAACTATATCTTCATGCTCAGATCCTGTACTTACAAGCTTAGAACTGATCTTAAGGTGTTCATCATCAACTTGCTGTGCACCCATTTCTACATGCATGGATATATACTTCTCTGCCTTGGCAGGCGGCTGAACTGCATAGGTTCCATCTATGACAAACTTCTCATTAGCTATATGCTGATGACCTGTCAGAAGGATATCCCAGTCCTGTTCATGAGCTATTCTGCATCCGATATTCTCGGTGGTATCAGACATCTTCTCGCCGGTCTTAGGATTTTCTTCTAAGCCTCCATGATATATAAGGACAGTTATATCGCATTGATCTTTAATCTCAGCAAGTGCTTTGGCTGCAGCACTAAGAGGGTCTGTGACCCTTGTCTTTGTGATATTGTCTTCCTGTTCCCAGACATTGACCCAATCTGTTACAACTCCTGAAAGGCCGATCCTAAGGCCATTATCAAGTGTTACTATGTCTGTCTTATATAGCTTTAACTCTCCGCCAAGATCTTCCACATTGGCACAAAGGCACTTTGCATTCATTGCATTAAGGTAGTCTCTGATAACTTCATAACCAAAATTAAAGTCATGGTTGCCAAGTGTAAAATAGTCAAGACCCATTGCATTAAAAGCTTCGGCTATAGGATGATATGAATACTTGTCTGAGTTAGACAGATAGTACTGAGTAAGAGGGGTTCCCTGGAGTGAATCTCCTCCGTCAAGAACAAGTGTATTTCCATCCTTGTCTATCTCATGTGCTATGTTCAAAAGGCTGCAGTTTGAGGCCCCATTCTTGGCATAATCTACAGGGTATACATGGCCATGAGTATCTGATGTATATATGATATCTAATGATCTTGTTTTATTATCCATAAAAATTTGATTCAACTTTCTAAATATTAGTACAAAAATGTTCCACTTTCATACCTAAATTCATATAAGAGTAATCTATAAAGTTATTATATAAGTCCAAGCTTAATATTAAATTAAAATTCATTTGCAAACTATCGTTTTATCAATTCATCATTTTAAAAAGATTGCTATACTATTTATTACTTTGATAGTTTGCCATCCTGCATAGTATAGATATCACCATACTCAGGCAGTATCCTGCAGCCAGCCTTATCTGACATAACCTGCTCAGGCCTGAAGGAATGAAGTGGTATAAGCGTACCGGGAGCTATATTATCTATCATATAGCGCAGATAATACGGTCTTGAATGTCCGCCTGTTCCCTTGTGTTCATAGTTTATATTAAGCTGCTCCATAAAGTCATGGAGCTTTTTGTATGAGGGGTCATAATCACCAAGCGGGCCACCATCCATATGAACATACAATGAAAGCACGGCTTTAAGATCTATAAGCTCATATATATGTTTATAATCCTGCTGAAGCACATATCCTGAAGGATCATCAAGTATATCCTTCCTCGTAACCATCTTCCAGTCAGGAGATATTGCAAAGCTGCACTCATCTATATTCTGTGTATATACACTAATCTTATCTTCAGGATAGAAAGCTTTGATATACTCTGCCTGAATGGGCTCAAGTACAAGAGTTCTTCCCTCTTTTTCACATACAGATATAAGCCTGTGGATACGCTCTACATTCCTGTTATAATTGTTGATCACGATAAGACCGCTCTCACTGCGGATTTTATCCTTCATATACTCTTCTACTACTTCCTCGGAATTGCCCATATCTTCAGGCTCTTCAAGGCTTAGCATATCTATATCTTCAAAGCTTGCAGTGACGCCTTCTGTGATCATAACATCTACGCCATGGCAGGTTCTTGCGAACTTCTCTGTAATATCCCTGTGAAAACCATGGAATCTGTAGTCACCTGTATAGCAGATACTTCCATCAGCTGTAGTAATGATAAATCCGCAGGCACCTGCTACATCATGATCTATCTGCACTACTTTGACTGTAATATCACCTACTGTGAAGCTATCTTCATAATCAACTCCAATGCAGTTGGCGTGTTCTATAACTTCTGCTTCACCGCATCTTGCAATTGCTCTGTAAAGCTTAAGTGAATCCATGCTCATATATACCGGAACATCAGGATCCAGCATACCAAGTCCGCCCATATGATCTATATGCATGTGAGAAATAATAAAGAAATTCTTTTTAGTATCTTCTGAAAATGACTTAAGCCCAAGCTTATGAGCAGTATTGTCATCATATATACCATCCATCGGTGTCAGAATACCGAGATTAACATAATAATATGCCATATCGCCAGGCGCGCAGCTGACTTTATTATCAATAATATCAGCATTGGCAAAACCAAAATCGAACATACATCTGGCAGTATCAGTCTCAACTACCACAAATGTCCCGCCTATTTCCTTTAGGCCATTATAAAATCCAAGTTTAGTCATACTCATAACTATTACTCCTTTCCTGTGAGAAAAAATCTCTAGAGCAAGATATCTATTTTATCACAATAGCGAGTATGTGCCAATATCATTATAATATCACCTAAAAAAGCCGGTGCATATGCACCGGCTTAAATATAGTTCTATGTTAACTAATACTATATCAGAACTGAGCGTTGATCTCTTCTACAAGAGCATCAAGAGCATCCTGAGGAGCTGTCTCATCAAGAATGAGCTCTTCCATCTTAGCAGCAACAGCTGTTCTTACATCGTTAGAAGCATCATAAGATGCAAGAGATGTGAAGAAAGCATCAGACTGCTCGTAAGCTGCTGTAGCTGTTACATCAGAAGCCATGAAGTTCTGATAATCAGCAGACTCATAAGCAGATGTTCTTACAGGAAGGTAACCTGTTCCTGTAGCCCATGTTACAGTAGCCTCTTCAGATGTGAGCCACTTCATGTACTCCCAAGCTGCAAGCTGCTTGTTAGCATCCTGTGTGAACATTACAAGGTTTGTACCTGCGCAGTAAGCAGCGCTTTCCTTGTTTGAAGGAACAGGGCATACACCCATCTCCCAACCATCAACTGTGATGTATGAAGCACCTGTTGAAGATCCGATATAACCAAGCATAGACTGTGCAGAAAGAACGTTTGAGAAGTACTTGTCTTCACCAACAAGACGAGCATATCCGTTGTTGTAAAGGTCCATGATGTATGTCATAGTCTCAAGACCACCGTCTGTATTGAAAAGAGCACCTGTCTCATCAACATAACCCTCACCGTTCTGACGAAGAGAAGCCTCTACGAAACCTGCAAGATCGTCAACACCCCATGCAGGCTCGCCGTACTTTTCAACATAAGCCTTACCGATTGTTGTAAGGTCATCCCATGTCTTAGGAGCTTCGAATCCAAGTTCATCAAGAACTGTCTTGTTATAGAACATTACGTATGTAGACTTATTGAAAGGAAGAGCGTGGATGAAACCAAACTCGCTGCACTCATTACGATAAGCCTCGATAATATCGTCATAGTTATCGAAATCTGTTTCTACGAAATTAGTAAGGTCTACAACCTTATCAATGTAAGGATTGAGCCAGTTGTTATAAGCCTGAGCCATATCCGGAAGTCCGTCAGCTGCTGCAGATGCCTGAAGCTTCTGAGAAAGATCGCCATATGAACCCTGGTTTACAAGTGTAACAGTGATTCCATACTCATTGTTAGAATTGAAATCGTTAGTAAGCTGAGTAAGAACCTCTTCCTGTGTGTTGGACATTCCGTGCCAGAACTCGATCTCGCAAGGCTCGATTGTCTTCTCTTCAGAAGTTGCCTGCTCTTCTGTAGCACCATCCTGTGTTGTCTCTTCCTTAGTTGTCTCCTGTGTAGCCTCGTTTTTAGAAGCTTCTGTACTTGCATTAGGATCTACCTTCTGAGCACAGCCTGCAAGAGCTCCTGCTGCCATCACTGCTGTAAGCAATGTTGCAACCATTTTCTTCTTCATAATACGTATCCTCCTTTTGTACCGTATAAACGGTAAGCACTAGTATAGTTAACTTGCCATAAGGCAATTTACTACCCCTTCAATCATACGACTGATCAATGATAGATGACAAACTGTTTTATTATGTCTTGAATATATTATCTAAATTATCTGTTCAAATACTTATCCCTTAAGACCTGATCTTGTAACACCTTCGATGATGTACTTTCTAAGGAACAGGTAGATGATGATGATAGGCATAACCAGAATACAGGATGCAGCCATAATAAGCTGATAATCAGAACCTGCTTCTGACTGGAACTGAGTAAGTCCGTTGGACAGTACTCTCATGCTTGGATCATTTGTTACAAGCAGTGGCCACATGAATGCATTCCAGCTGCTAATAAAATTAAGTATACCAATAGTAACAACAGCCTGTTTGTTCATAGGAAGCATTATCTTCCACATGAACTTCCAGTCGGAACATTTATCGACCTTAGCAGCCAGATATATGGCATCCGGAACCTGCATGAAGAACTGAGTCAAAAGATAAATATAGAAAACACTCGCAATCCACGGAAGTATCAGAGCGCCGTAAGAATCAATACCCATGATCCTGACACCGCCGATCTCAAGCTTCATGTGGAAAACAGTGATGTAGTTAGTGATAACAAGCATCTCTCCGGGGATCATAAGTGTAGCCATAAGAACAGAGAAGATGACCTTCTTGCCCGGGAAGTTAAGTCTTGAAAAAGCAAATGCTGAAAGAACTGTGGTGATAAGAACACCAATAGTACTACATACAGCAACTATGATAGTATTAACGAAATATCTAAGGAAAGGAGCTCTGCTCCAGGCTTCCTTATAATTCTCCCAACGAAATTCCTTAGGGAAAAATGTAGGCGGGATCGCAGTGATCTCTGATGCAGTCTTAAGTGAAGACAGTATCATCCAGATAAAAGGCATCACAGTAATAGCTGCACCCAATATAAGAATTGCAAATTTAAGTATATCCAAAATAATATTGGAAATTTTAGTTGATTTCATAGTAATGCCCCTTTTATCGACTCATCAATTTGCGAACAAGTTTCTGAACCATTGTAAATGCCAAAATGATAAAGAACAGAATAACTGCTGCAGCGGCTGCTTCATCATATTTGAAACTCTGATAGAACTTCTGCCAGATATAATAAACGACTGTAATAGCGCTGTTAGCAGGACCTGCCTTGCCACCATAAAGTGAATATACCTCGTTGTATACCTTAAATGCACTGATTATTCCCATAATGTAGGAATATACGATCATAGGTGCAATACCCGGAACTGTGATACGAAGGAATACTCTCCATCTTGGAGTTGAGTCAACCTTGGCTGCATCATATACATCTTTTGGAATAGTCTGAAGACCTGCAAGGAATACCATGATATTGAAAGCCATACTCTTCCATACTGCAAAAATGATAAGTGCAGGAAGTGCATACTTCGGCTTATTGAGCCACTGAATAGGCTCCATTCCAAAAAGTCCCATGATGCTGTTCAAAAGGCCATATCTACTGTTATAGATCCAGCTCCATACAATACCGATAGCGATAACACTGGTAACGTAAGGAAGGAAATATATAGTCTGAAAAAGACCTTTGGTCTTCTTAGTGCCATTGATCATGGCTGCAATTAAAAGTGAAAGAATAATAGAACAAGGAACAACTACAATAGAATAGATAGTTGTATTAAGCAAAGCCTTGTGAAATGTCTTATCAGTAAGAACCTTCTGATAAGCATCAAAGCCATACCCTGTAAAGGTATTGTGTACCATGTCATAATTAAGCATGATACTCATGCTAAATGCCTTTATAAGAGGATACAGTGTAAACACTGTAATTATAATTAAAGCCGGCAACAGATAAAGCCAACCCTTCATACTTTTCTTTTCCATAAATGATCTCCCAATCCGGATACGAATGTACTGACAAGCTCATGATCTTATTCATAGACGCACATGTCAGCTTCTTGTTTATTTCACTTTTTGAAGTGGTGACTCATTGACCCGCAGATCAATAAGTCACAGATTCAAAATATTATAATCAGAATTTACCGATAACCTTATCATCTGATCCAAACAAGATGATTGAAGATTCTCTTATTGAGAACTCAACTGTATCGCCAGCGGAAATGGACTGACCTGAATGAGTAATAGCGCGAACATCTCCTCCTGCCATATCAAGATGAAGAAGAAGGTCTCTACCGATCATACGAACTGAATTAACGCTGTACTTGTGATCGTCTCCTCTGTGAGTGAAGGACTCAGGACGGATACCTGCCTTATATGTTCCGTTCTTAACATCAACACCTGTTCTAAGCACTACATCACCGCACTTTATAACTCCGCCTGAAACTTCTACATTGATTATATTGATCTCAGGTGTTCCGAGGAATGTAGCAACAAATCTGTTGCAAGGATTAAGATACATATTCTGAGGTACATCAAACTGCTGAACAACACCAGTCTTCATAACAGCGATCTGATCAGAGATACTCATAGCCTCTTCCTGATCATGTGTAACGAAGATAGTTGTAATACCAACTTCCTGCTGAATACGTCTTATCTCTTCTCTTGTCTCTACACGAAGCTTTGCATCAAGGTTTGATAAAGGCTCATCAAGAAGAAGTACTTCAGGCTTTTTAACAAGAGCTCTGGCAATAGCAACACGCTGCTGCTGACCACCGGAAAGCTCACTTGGCTTACGCTTTAAGAGCTTTTCAATCTGTACAAGCTCAGCCATCTCATAAGCCATCTTTCTAGCTTCCTGCTTGTTAACCTTACGGTTGATCAAAGGAAACATGATATTGTCTTCAACTGTCATATGTGGATATAAGGCGTAGTTCTGGAATACAAGACCGATTCCACGATCTTCAGGAGCAACTTTTGTTACTTCCTTATCGCCAAAGAAAATTCGACCTGTAGTAGCCTGTGTAAGACCTGCTAACATAAAAAGAGTTGTAGACTTGCCACAACCTGATGGTCCAAGAAGTCCGACAAGCTGTCCGTCTCCTACCGTCAGATTCATGTTGTCTACAGCTTTGAAATCGCCGTAAGCCTTAGTAAGGTTCTCTATTCTGATATTCATTGAGTATATCTCCCCTGCATTTATTGCTTATTTATATTCAGAGCTATTAATTATTATATTAATGGATACCTATTTTCAATATCTAGTATCCATTTTCAGCACATTTTACAATTATGATGCACGTTTTTATATGTAAATTAACGTTTTTTCGCTCTGTTACAGCGTCGTGCTATCACAGTGCAGTGTGTTTGTCACTTATAATCCTTACAATTTATAAGGATATTATGAGGCAGATGTTGAAAGTTCTTTTTGACCATTACAGTATATCAGACCGGAAGTTTTCAGGAAAACAGTTCATTTCATCTGCTATTTTTTACGTTTTATCAGAAAAATAACACATACTCCCGATATATATTATGATGTATGTGTCTAAAACACTTTTAAAGGGCATATTAACCATTTTCTATTACCGATAATATAATACCTGACTTACAGATTAGATATATACTATTTTTTTAATCTGTTTATCATGTATAATATACAGCGGTATATTTTTATCACGTTTTGATGAGGGAGTAACATTATGTTTGCAGCATTTGTAATTAAATTTGTAATATTCGGCTTCTGCGGATGGCTATGGGAATCAGTTCTGTATACAGTCTTATCCGGCAAATTCGATAACAGAGGCTTCCTGTATGGCCCATTGTGTCCCATATACGGATTTGGCGCCAATATTGCAGCAGCCTTGTTTGGCCCATTTATTGGTAGTCCATTTAAACTTTTCTTTGTATGTATGATAAGTTCTGCCATTCTCGAATACCTGACATCATTTGTATTAGAGAAATTCTTTGGCGCAAGATGGTGGGACTATTCTACAATACCTCTAAACATTCACGGAAGGATATGCTTGTCCTGTTCCATAGCTTTTGGACTGGCCGGTGTTATATTACTTCCGGGTGCTATTATTCCAATAATAGGCTTTGTAGACTCAATACCTTCAGAACCTGCAACTGTGATCGCTATTTTCCTTGCCGGCTTCCTTGGAGGTGATACATTCCTTTCCATCAATAACATAACTGATCTTAATAAACTCATGGAAGATATCGAGCACGAAGCTATAGAACGCAAGAATGCCGCCGGCAGATACATTGAAGAGCACGGTGGCAATGCCATAAAAGAAGCTGTCATGAAAAGAGTTCCTAAGCTAAGCCCCAAACAGACTTATCTTATCAAAAATATCTACAGCTTCACTTCTGAAAACAAAGAAAAAATAATAAGATTATTGAAAATATCTGTAGGATATCCGCTTGAATCAGTTGATACACAGACTGATGAAAAAGACATCTGAAACTGTATCAGGTGTGCTGATTTATCATAAAGAAGCGATGTAAAGTACACTAATAATAGGCATCCGAAGTTCAGAGTTATGATCTGAATACGGATGCCTTTTTTATACTCATACAAGAATCAGCGCCACTTTATACTGCTATACTGATCAGCTCTTTATTATTCGCATTTGGCTACCACACCAAGTATATTCAGTGCGCAGAACTGCACATCACCAAGAGTGATCCTGCCATCTTCTACGCCCTTTATAATATCGTCAACATTCTGCTTACTTCCCGGCATCTGAACATCATTGCCGGCCTTGATACAATCAGGGCTTGATGCACAGTCATACTTAACATTGGCAGGAGCAAGTCCTATAGATCTTGCATCCTGACTTGAGAACCAGTCTGTCATTACAAAGCCCTTAAATCCCCACTCGTCACGAAGTGCTCCCTGAAGTAGGTCTTTGCTGTTGGCAGAATGTATACCATTTATAAGGTTATAGGATGTCATGACAGACAGGGGCTGTGAATCCTTAACAGCAATCTCAAATCCCTTGAGATAGATCTCGCGGAGGGTTCTTTCGGAAATATGTGCATTATTGTACATACGGTTGTCTTCCTGAGAGTTAGCTGCAAAGTGCTTTATAGTAGTTCCCTGACCGGCAAAGCTCTGAACACCCTTAGTATCAGCTGCTGCACATGATCCTGCAATAAGCGGATCTTCAGAATAATACTCGAAGTTACGTCCGCAAAGAGGATTCCTGTGGATATTCATACCGGGAGCAAGCCACAGATGCACATGGAACTGCTGCATCTCTGTTCCTACGATATGACCCATTTTCTCTATAAGTTCCATATCCCAGGACTGGGCAAGAGTTGATGCAATCGGGATGGCTGTGCAGTACTGATAATAATCTATAGCATCTTCCGGAGTATCTTCAGGGAATGGATTACGGGACATTCCAAACACTTCTCCGCCGGGCAGAACCTGACCATCAGCAGTTGTCTTAAAGTGAGGCTGTAGTCTAAGTCCTGCAGGTCCATCAGCATTAACTGTAGGTATGATCTTCCTGTCAGGTATTCCTATAGTCTCTCCTGCTGCGCCTACGACAGATCCTGATGCAGAGCCGACTACATTGCTTGCACTATGATCAAAGAGTCCTACGCAGAGATTTGCCATCTCTTCAAGTGTCAGCTGCGCTACAAGTTCCTTCAATGTAGCATTGCCTGCTTTTACATCATCCATAGTAAGCTTTTCGCCGCTGCGCTTATCTTCAAGAACAGGTCTATCGCTCTGATACTCGATTCTAGAAGTTGTAAACTTTGAACTGTCTAATGCGATCTCCTTAAGACCACTTATGTCTTCTTTCTCCCTCTTTGGAGCCTGTATCTCTTCTACAGCCTCATCAAGTCCAAAGAGATTCCTGCACTTAACTGTCACAACGTCTCTATCAAGAGTAAGAACTGCTGCAGGTATCGTATTATCGCAGCTGTTGCCGACTCTTATGATGTAATTGCCCTTTTCAAGCACATACGAAGCTCTGGTAATATCATAAGAAGCCATGCTGGCTGTATCAAAAGTTATAGTTACAGTTTCCTTTTGTGAAGGTCCGAGAAGACTTGTCTTAGCAAATCCTCTAAGTTCCTTGAAAGGCTTATCTATAGCACCCTCAGGAGAAGTTACATAAACCTGGATAACTTCACGTCCTGCATACTTTGATCCGGTATTAGTAACTGTTACAGATACATATACCTTCTTCTCATCAGCAATTACATCATCAACTTCATAAGCAAAATCAGTATAGCCCTTACCATAACCAAATGAATAAGCGGGCTTTATACCAAAAGTATCAAAATATCTGTAGCCAACATATATACCTTCTGTATAATATTCATCATCTATATTGCCATTATTATGGCTGAAAGTAGCTGATGATGGATAGTCGCTATAATTCTCAGCCCATGTATCTGTAAGCTTTCCGGATGGAATTGACTTACCTGTAAGAACATCGCTGACGATATTGCCGCCGATATTACCCATCTGGCCTGCGATCATCACTGCATTTATTCCATCAGTATTTCTCAGAACCTTAGTATCTATAACACCACCTGTATTTAACAGTACGATGGTCTTTTTATAATTTGCTGCAAGAAACTGTATATTCTTGACCTCATTATCATCAAGCTCATAATCCTTCTTGACATCATATCTGTCAGCACCTTCTCCGGAATTACGGCTTATGACATATATAGCGATATCAGCATCTTTGACCTGTGTTATCAACTCTTCATCCGGAGCTACAAAAGGTGTAGAGAACATTATCATGATAGGCGGAACATGCTGTTTGGCTGCCTTTTCATTAATATCAGCCATGTACGCATTTGTAGCATCTTCAAGAGTTTTATCATATCTGTCAAGCCAGTCATCAGAAAGGATATTAAAGCCTTCAGCTTTAAGACCTTCATAGATATTAATAACCTCTCTTGAGTTAACATCTCCTGATCCGGTGCCGCCTTTTACTGTATTTCTTGCACCGCTACCATATAAAACTATGGTTCTTTCCTCTTTACCAAGCGGTAGTGCACCATCGTTCTCCAAAACAACCATGCATTCTCCGGCAAGTGATCTGACAAGAGCCTGATTCTCCTTTTCTAATGATGTAACTTCATCAGATGTAAGTGCATAAAACTTCCCCATATTGAAGTAACCTCCTGCATAAAAATAATATCCTGTTTCCATAACGGAACACGTGTCCCGTTATTGTTATTAAGATTATCTCACACATGTTCTATAAATAAAAGGGGGGAATTATAATTTTTCTCAAACAATAAAAAAGCATGTATAGCCATAAACAGCTAACATGCTTTTTCGTATGAACAGGTATCAGATAATCCTCTCTGAACCTGCCTGGTTATTCATATTAATATCGAAATGACTTTTGACCCTTACGTAATATTCATATCCAGATGCCACATTGCAGATATATCGCAATAACACACTTAGCTAATCAGAAGCTTCTCATCGTGGGCATCGAGATCTTCCTGAATATCCATATAGTATTCTTCAAGTTCATGCCTGCAACCAAGGAAAACGCTCAGCATATTGGGATCAAACTGACTTCCCATGCCTTCAACCATGATCTTGGCAGCTTCTTCGTACTTGAGAGCCTTTTTGTAATAACGCTGACTTACAAGAGCATCATATACATCTGCTATAGCCATAAGCCTTGCTTCCAGAGGTATCATCTCGCCTACAAGGCCTTCCGGATAGCCTCTTCCGTCCCACCTTTCATGATGATATCTGGCTACATTGTACGCAACGTCCACAAAATGCTTCTCTTCTACTCCCTTTAAGATAAGGTTAACGAATTCGCCGCTCTTAACAGAATGCGTCTTCATGATATTAAACTCTTCTTTGGTAAGATCTCCGGGTTTACATAGAATAGAATTCTCAATAGTGATCTTGCCTATATCATGCATAGGTGCAGCTCTTACTATATCTTCCGCATACTGTTCGGATATACTGTATACACCCTGCCTTTTTGCTTCATTAACAACTATCTTGATAAGATCACTGGTTCTCTTAACATGACCTCCGGTATTGTTGTCTCGGTTCTCGACCATATTGGCAAGGCCAAGGACTACTTTTTCCTGAATATTCTTGATACTTTCAGTCTTAATATCAACTTCCTTGTTAAGTGTCGTGTTATAGTCCTTCATGACCTGAAGAAACTTTTCTTCTTCTGTAACATCATCTATATCAAAAAGATATCCCTGCACTTTTCCGTCTTTTCTTATAGAAAACTCAGAAATCTCACACTGACATATCCTGCCGTCATGGTCGAACTTTTTAACATTTTTGATATCTCTTCTGTAATCATCTATAAGACTGTAAAAAATGCTTCGAAGTTCACTATCAGGCGGAAGATTTTCATCAACTATCTGCTTTTTTAATTCCGGAACAAAATCATAGATTTTAGAATTACAGCTAAGAAAGTTCCTGTCAAGATCAAAGGCAACATAGCCCTTAGTCCCGTGATATTTCTGCTGTTCAGAGATAAGACATGCTATATCATGTGTATGCGCGTGATCATAATTAAGTGCAATAAGTATATCTGCCGTAACATAAAGAGCCGGAAGGTTAGAAAAATCAACATCAAGAATTGACTCAATAATATATACAAGAATTCCAACTCCTGTAAGAAGTGAATAAAGTGTCAGTGTCCTTCTGGAATAAGTTCCTTTTCTCACAATAGCCATTATCATAAGGGCAATAATAATGCCAAGAACAAGGATCAAATAAATCCAGTGAACAATCTTCAAAGGACCATTAACCATCTTAGTAGCAGTACCAAGCCCTGTATCTATCAGCGTCACATTCTTATAATACAGATCATTGTCAAAACAAAGCCATATAATGAACAAATGCACAAAGCCGACTATATAAGCTACAAGCTTGATCCAGGATTTAACTGCGATTCCCATAAAACGCATGATATTAAAGATCACTGCAGTAAGTAAAACTGTACTGTCGATATAGATAAAACAAAAGCACAGCTTAGCCCCTTCTACTGTTGTAACTCTAGTCTTAAGCCAGTATCCAAGAACCACAACAGGAACCAGGATTACCAGAGTCCAGTAGTAGATATCAATGTTTTCATAGTTTTTCTGTGACATGTATAGTATTACAAGCACAGATATTACCAGAAGTATACCAAAAAAGGAAGTAATCATTTACCAGGCTATCTCACTTTCTCTAAGGCTATATTGTCCAATAGGGCTTCTTTCGACTATCTCCTGATCGATCTCAAAATAATAGTCATTACCATCTCCATATGTATCTGAAACATTAAGAACAGCTCCCATAGCCTGCAACAGGCCTTCTACAAGATCTATACTTATTTCATTTTCTTTTTCAGGAGAAAGTCCGCCTTCTGCTTCCATGTACTTCTGATAAGACCTTGTTTTTTCATCAATTCTACGTGAAGACTCTATCTCCTTGACAGATATCAGCAGATGAACTTTTCTTTCATCTATAACTTTACCAAATATACCTAGTCTGATACCGCCTGTTTTATTACGACTTAAGGTATACATTATAAGTGTGATCAGTATCTGCATAAGTCTGACGCTGTCACCATGCATCTTATCAGGAATAGTATCAGTTATATCTACCTGGAATTCTACTCCTTTATATTTGATCCTGGGCATTATCAGCTCATACATCTCATCAAGAAATCCTCTTAATGAATAGTCTGCCGGGGTAAGTTCAAGTTCACCGGCTTCAAGATTTGAATAATCTATAACGCTGTTAACTTCTGCCATAAGGACTTTGCCGGAGCTTATAACAGATTTGGCATATGATCTGATAAGATCATCATTACTGCGATTCACAATAAGATCTGTAAGTTTGAGCATCACGGTTATAGGTGTTCTGATCTCTCTTGATATACCGGCAAGAAAAGCGCTCTTTACACGGCTCTTAGACTCAGCCTGCTCGACCTGACTTAAGATCCTGTCTATCTCTTTTTTCTCTTCATTAATCTGTTCTATCGTGAATAGAACCTTTTCGACAGGCCTGTCAGAACCTGTATCCATATTGATAAATCTGATCCTGCTCCAGCCAAACCTTTTACTTACATATTCAATTGATATACTGTTTCTGTTTTCCATCCTTTTGGGGAGGGTTTTCAGATTGCCAAATTCCATCAAAGGTTCTATGTAAGACTCAACAGCATCCATCTTGTAGAGATTCTTGAACTGATCATTGGCGCCAAGGTTTCTGGGACGGGTCTTATCAAGTCCTTCAGGGTAACTTACAGGTATGATCTTATCCTCAATAAGATCTACTATATAAATGATAGTATAAAGTCCTGACATGCTCGAAAGGCCGGACTTACGAAGTTCCATCTCCCTGTCAGCCTTTCTATATACATACATGGCTGTAAGATACATTCCAAATGCAAAGAACTCCCATACAAGAAGAAGACAGATAATAAGGAAAACAGGACCTTCAAAATAACTTCTACTGAAATAGTAATAAAAAGTATAATCTGAAAGATCAATATTATCATCATAGTACATGATAAAGCCAACTACTGTCTCATCCCCTGATTTTATAGGCATCTCACGCATACTTTCCTCAGGATAGTAGACAAAATAATCACCTTCATCAAGTGGAATCAGTAGATCAGACTCATTGATAATATAATCAAGTTTGATCTCCTTCTCGTCATAATTGGCAAGATTCAAAGTCTGGATCACTTCATTGTCACTTCCCACATGCTGGTGTATCTCTACATCACCATTCCAGAACTGATTGATATAGCACGGCCCTTTGACATTAACTCTAAGAGTCCATGAACTTATGGCACTTGAAGAGCCGTTATATACACGGACATCAGATATTATCCCATAGATATCCATATCTCTTTTGATCCATGTAGAAGTATTACTCCCCCTATAATGGATATCCATGGAAGTCTCATCAGACATCTCATCGATCATTCCTTTATCCATGCTACTAAAAGTATGCTTGGTAGAATTAAAAGCAGTAATACTAAAATATTGAATTATCATGCATAAAACCAATAGCACAAAGATCGCTATCAGTGCTGTGCGTATGCGTTTTTTGAACCCAACACTCATCTTTTACCTCACCCATTCGGGTCACACTTTCCCCTATATAAAGCGCTTATACCCACAACAAGCTCTCCGCCTATTAAAAAGCGGAGAGCTTATTACATATTGATATAATCATAACAACATAATAATTCATTATTAGTATACAAACAAGGAATTATTATTGTTTCGTGTTTTTTCGCAAAAAGACAACATATGCTCAAATAAGCTTTTAGTCCATCTTAGGGAGCTTGGCAAAAGACTCGTTAAGCTCGGCATCAGTAGGAATATAATCTTCCATAAGACCATCATGGAATTTCTCATAAGCTACCATATCAAAATATCCTGTTCCTGTAAGTCCGAATACGATAGTCTTCTCTTCGCCTGTTTCCTTACATTTTAAAGCTTCATCTATAGCAACTCTTATAGCGTGTGAACTTTCAGGAGCAGGGAGGATACCCTCTACTCTTGCAAACTCTTCTGCAGCTTCAAATACTTTGGTCTGAGGAACAGATACAGCCTCCATAAGACCATCGTCATAAAGCTGAGACAGTGTTGAACTCATACCATGATAACGGAGACCACCTGCATGGTTAGGAGCAGGGATATAGTCATGTCCAAGTGTATACATCTTAGCAAGAGGGCATACCATTCCGGTATCACAGAAATCATATGCATACTTGCCTCTTGTAAGTGAAGGACAGCTTGCGGGCTCAACAGCAATGATCCTGTAATCAGCTTCTCCTCGTAGCTTTTCACCCATGAAAGGAGAGATAAGACCGCCGAGGTTGGATCCGCCGCCTGCGCATCCTATTATGATATCAGCTTTGACACCAAGCTTATCAAGGGCAGCTTTAGTCTCAAGTCCTATTACCGACTGATGGAGAAGTACCTGATTGAGTACACTTCCAAGGACATAGCGATATCCAGGCGTTGACGTAGCCTTTTCAACAGCTTCAGAGATGGCACATCCAAGGCTTCCTGTAGTCCCCGGGTGAGCAGCAAGGATCTTCTTGCCGATCTCTGTCTCCATAGAAGGTGAAGGTGTTACACTGGCGCCGTATGTCCTCATGACTTCACGGCGGAAAGGCTTCTGTTCATAAGAAACCTTGACCATGTAAACCTTACAGTCAAGATCAAAATAAGAACAAGCCATAGAAAGTGCTGTTCCCCACTGACCTGCACCTGTTTCTGTGGTAACGCCTTTGAGTCCCTGCTTCTTGGCATAATATGCCTGAGCGATAGCAGAGTTAAGTTTATGTGATCCGGAAGTATTATTGCCTTCAAATTTGTAATATATCTTAGCCGGGGTCTGTAACTTCTCCTCAAGGAAATATGCTCTTATAAGTGGTGATGGGCGATACATCTTGTAGAAATCAAGAATCTCTGAAGGAATATCAAAATAAGCTGTATCATTATCAAGTTCCTGCTTGATAAGTTCATCGCAAAAAACCGGAGCCAGGTCTTCAGCTTTCATAACTTCATGTGTTGCAGGATTAAGAAGCGGTGCGGGCTTATTCTTCATATCCGCACGGACGTTGTACCAGCTCTTGGGAAGTTCGCTTTCATCAAGGTATGTCTTATAAGGGATGTTCTTATCTTGTTCAGTTTTCATACTGCTGCTCTCCTCTCTATTTAGAACATATAAAAATCCTATTTTGATAATTACTTTATCACAATACCACGTGAAAGCATTCAAGTAAAGCACTAATATCATATTTTATATAGCTGAAACTTCGCACTGGGGCAGTGTGGTATCACCTATGAATTTGCAGGGGCGGGCAGTATATAGGCCATTGCCATGCTGTTACTCATTTTATAAATTCATGGCATGATAGCTGTCACTTTTTATTCCGGGGTCTGAAACTCGCTTCGCTCAGACATGCAGACCCCAAGCAGAATAAAAAGCTCCATCTATCACGCTCATGAATTTTTAAAATGATTAAAAGCATGGCAATGGCCTATATACTGCCCGCCCCTGCAAATTCATAGGTGATACCACGTCGTTCGAGCGAAAAGTCTGAGTTATATTTCCTGTTTGCAGAATTATTGTTTTTTTATCCTTGCATACAACTCTTTTGATATCTTTTGTATATTTTTATAGTCTTTATCATACATATCTATGTTCATGACTAGCTTTAATTCTTCTTGCAGCTTTGCTAGATATTCATCCGGAAAATATGCAACGAGATATGTAAGGATCCATTCCTTCCATTCCGGGTCCTGATTCTTTAGTACATCTCTGATGTATGGTATCAGTATCTGTTCGTGCTGATGTAATATCTCAAATATTCTTGTAGTGTCAGGCCAATTTGGATCTTGTGTCCAGTCCATGATCTGAGCTATTAGAAGCTGCGCATCTGGATCTGACATTAGATCTGCAAATTCCATATCTCCATTAAAAGATTCATCTGCAGGCATAAAACTATTCATAAATAAAATCCTTTCGGGTGTTATATGCGGTCTCCACTACTCTTGGCCAACGGGAGTATTATTATGAAATTGACGGAGCTCGCGACATCAATTCGGTATAGCGTAAGTAGGTGCCAAAAAATTTTGGCACCTACTCACAATTATTCTTATGCTATTAGTATATCAGATACTGCTTTATCAGATACATTTTTTCAGATCATCTTCTTGAGCTCATCATATACGAACTGAACTTTAGGTCCTACTACAACCTGCACTGTTGTCTTAGATGGACGGACAACTCCTGCTACCCCGGCTTTCTTGATTATCTTTTCATCAACAAGTGTATAGTCACCTATCTCGGCACGGATTCTTGTAGCGCAGTAATCAACCTCTTTTATATTAGAGCTTGTACCAAGTCCTTCGAGGATAAGCTGAGCAGCCTTGGTATAATCATCACCTGCAAGCTGAGCATTTTCATCATCTTCCTCTTCTTCGGCACGTCCTGGTGTCTTAAGATCAAACTTGGTGATAACAAATCTAAATACTACATAATATACAACTGCAAAGCCGAGGCCTACAGGAATAAGGAGCCATGGATTAACAGCCATAGGAGCTTTGAAACTCAAGATAAAATCTACAAAACCTGCTGAGAAGTTAAATCCAAGTCTAAGCGGAAGGATAGAGCAGATTATAGCAGATATACCTGCAAGTACCGCATGTACAAGATAAAGTCCGGGAGCCATAAACATGAATGAGAATTCCAATGGCTCTGTGATTCCTGTAAAAATAGATGCAAGTGATCCTGCAAGTAGAAGGGATGCTGCAGTTTTTTTCTTAGTATCATGGGCTGTGTGGTACATAGCAAGAGCACCTGCCGGAAGTCCGAACATCATAACAGGGAAGAATCCTGTCATATACTGACCTGTAACTCCCTTAACCGCTCCTTCTGCTCCTGACCAGAAAAGTCCGAGGTCATTGATACCTGCAGTATCAAACCAGAATACCGCATTGAGTGCGTGGTGAAGTCCAAGAGGGATAAGCGCTCTGTTGAGCATAGTATATATACCAGCGCCTATAGGACCAAGACCTAAAATAGTAGTACCAAACAGTACAAGAGCACCATATACGATAGGCCATACAAAATACAGTACGACTGAAGCAAGAACTGATGCAACAGCTGTCACAATGGCAACGCATCTCTTGCCGCTAAAGAAGGCCAGCCAGTCCGGAAGTTTGGTATCTCTAAACCGGTTATAACAGCTGGATCCTATGATACCTGACAAGATACCTATGAATGCATTTTCAATCTTGCCAAAGGCTGCAGGAACTTCTTCTGACGGAACTCCTGTATACATAGCAACAGCACCTGTACTTAGAAGAGTTGTGATCATAAGGAATGAAACAAGTCCGGAAAGAGCACTGGTTCCATCATGATCCTTGGCCATACCTACTGATATACCGATAGCGAACAGTATCGGTATCTTATCAATGATAGCCGATGCAGCCTTAATAAGAAAAGCTGCCACAATGTTGTTAGCTCCCCACCCAGTGGGATCGATCCAGTACCCTATACCATACAGGATACCTGCTGCCGGAAGCACTGCTACCGGAAGCATCAGTGATTTTCCGATCTTTTGTAAATACTTCATCATACTCGTGTCCTCCTTTAAATAGAATTTATTGTTAGTTACTAAAACTATTGTGTTTTAGTAACTAAGTTTCCCTAAAACATATAAAAAACCGGGTCTTACTTCTATAATGTAAAACCCGGTTTTCTATTAATATTAATATAACGCTACAATTAGTATTTGTGAAGCGTATGAACTTGGTGTATTTTGTATTATATTGTTCACTACTTAAGCTCGCTCAGCATCTGTGTAACAGTCTTGCCGTATACAGGGTGGCGAAGCCAGGGTGCTATCTCAGCAAGAGGCTTTAAGACAAAGTCTCTAAGATGCATCTCGATATGAGGTATAGTCAGATCCTCGGTATCCATAACAAGATCATCGTATAGAAGTATATCAAGATCAAGGGTTCTTGGTCCCCAATGGATGATCCTCTCACGTCCGGCTTCTCTCTCAATATCATGGAGCCTGTCAAGAAGCTCTGTTGGAGTCAGCATAGTTCTTATGGTCATGGCACTGTTAATGAAGTCATCCTGCTCTACTCCGCCGTATGGCTTAGTCGTAATATAAGTTGCCACTTTATTGACCTTGGTATCCGGAAGCTGTCCAACCTTCTCTACAGCATCATCAAGGAACTTTTTGCTATCACCCATATTACTTCCAAGTGCTATAGCTACGTCATGCCAGCCTCTGTGAATCTTAACACTTACTGTCTCAAGCGGAAGTCCTATAGGAGCTCCGGGCTTTTCTATCTCTACATCTATCTCATGAACCAGCGGATTGTTAATAAGGATATGCCTTGCAAGCTCTTCTGCTGCCCTTTCTATAAGCTTATAAGTATTGGCTGTAAGGAAATCTGTTATCTGATGGCATACTGTTCCATAATTAACAGACAAGTCAAGATCATCAGATAATCCTGCAGCTCTTGTATCAACATACAATACCGCATTAACTACAAACTTCTGCCCCAGCCTGTTCTCTTCAGGATATACGCCGTGATTAGCGAATACCTCAAGTCCCTTTATTGTGATCTTATCATAAACACTTTTGCTCATTTAAAATTGCCCTCGTCATTTCTATAGCTCTTTTGTTCTCTTTAACATCATGCACTCTTACAAAAGAAGCGCCCTTCATAACTCCTAACACGGAAGTTGCAATAGTTCCTTCTACTCTCTCATCAGATGGAAGGTCAAGTGACAGACCTATCATGGACTTACGGGATGTTGCAAGAAGTATAGGATATCCAAGTCTTCCCAGCTCCTGAAGCCTGTTTGTGAGTATAAGGTTCTGTTCAAGATCTTTGGCGAAGCCAATACCCGGATCTATGATGATCTTGTCCTTATCAATGCCTGCACTAAGTGCTATATCTACAGAATCTTGCAGGTCAGCAATAACATCTTCTATATAATCAGTATAGTCTCTATCGGGTCTGTTATGCATCAGACATACAGGTACGTCATACTTTTTGGTGATCTGAGCAATCCTTGGTATTTCTTCGCAGCCTTCATAGAACTTCTCGTATCTAAAGCCCCATACATCATTGACAAGATCGGCTCCACTTTTTAGAGCCGCTTCAATAACATCTGCCTTATAGCTGTCAATAGAAACCGGTATGTCGAATTCCTTCTTTATCATCTCTATATAAGGAGTGACTCTCTCTATCTCCTCTTCTATAGATATCTGCTCATGCCCGGGTCTTGTGGACTCGCCGCCTACGTCTATTATGTCGGCGCCCTCTTCTATCATCCTGGCAACGTGGTCTCTGGCTTTGCCTAGAGTATTCCACTTACCTCCGTCAGAAAAAGAGTCAGGTGTTACATTAAGTATACCCATTATATAGCACTTATGATCAGCACTATTAACATCAAATTCTCTGTTACCTATCTTCATTTTGTCATCAAACCTTTCTGGTCGTAGTCATGTCTATCCAAGTTGGGATTATAAGCTTTTTCTACATCATCATATATTAATCTCAAGATTACGCTTCTCCATGCTCCAGTTGCACTCTTTTTGAGCGTTGCACCTAAAGCACTGGCGCGACGCTTTATCAGCTTTGTAGATGATAGTTGCAAGTATATCTCGAGCATACTCTGTATGTCCTGTATTCTCTGTGTCCTTGTCACTTTCATGAATCTCGCCTTCATGTACGCTGCCGCGGTGGCTTATTATAGCAGCTACAATCATATTCCTTTCATCATCACTAAATCCGCAATCAGAAAGGATCTTGTCTGCAATCTCTGCTCCTGCCTTGTCATGAGGTGTTCCATCTTCATACTGTCTTGCTCTTCCTATGTCATGTAGAAGAGCAGCTTCATAGATAATCTCTTTGGAAAGCTTATAGTCCTGCTCTAAATTCATGATATAAGCTATCCTCGCAACATCCATAAAATGTTCAAAGGTGTGCCTGCAAAAGATCCTGTCTGATTCATATCCGACAATCTTTACAAGCTCCGCCTGATATAGAGGATGATCATATATCAGCTGACATCTTGAAATATGTTCTATATGATTTATTTTTTCTAAATAATCTATTTCTCCAGTATTATTTATTGCTTCATTATTATTTACTGATTTTATATTATTTATTTTTTCAGTATTATTTTTGTTATCAATATGATTCATATGAGCCTCATGCCACGAATGAAAACGAGTGGCTATTAGTTAGAACATCCAGAGCTTATGACTAAATTTATCTTCCTATCATTCGATAGAAGGTGTCCTGAAGGTTCTTATCTGTAGCGAACGCGCCTCTTGTTACAACTGTAACTGTCTTAGATCCCGGCTTACGTATTCCGCGCATGGTCATGCACATATGCTCAGCTTCTACAAGTACCATAACTCCCTTGGGATGGAGTTCTGTCTCAAAGGCATCTGCTATCTGAGATGTAAGGCGCTCCTGAACCTGAAACCTCTTAGCAAATACGTCAACTGTACGTGCGATCTTGCTAAGGCCAACAACCTCTCCATCCGGAATATATGCTACAGCCGCTGTTCCATAGAAAGGAAGCATATGATGCTCACAAAATGAATAAAGAGGAATATCCTTCTCAACAACTATATCTGAAGTATCCACATGAAAACGCTTGGCAAGGTGAGTTGCCGCATCCTCAGTATATCCTGCTGCCAGCTCATGATACATCCTTGCGATCCTGTCGGGTGTCTCAAGAAGTCCCTCTCTGTTTATATCTTCACCTATTCCTTCAAGAATAAGTCTTACGCCTTCTTTAATCTTATTATCGTCCAAAGTACTGCCTCCTCGTTTATATAACCATAAATCTATAGATTCCCGTTCTTCTCAGGAATAATAAAAACATCACTCTACTAACACTTTTATAATGTGACTACCAAATCAATGCCTGATCACACCTTCTATACCGCTCCAAGGATCAGCTTCCTAATCTGACCTATATAATAAAGTGATCCGAATGCACATATCACATCATCTTCTGCTGCCTCTTTAAGTGCACTATCAAGCGCCTCTTCTACGCTGCCATGAGATACAGCCTCACTACCAAAAGATCTGAAAGTATCCGCAAGATCCTCAGCAGGAAGTGCCCTGTTATTGGGCGGTGTGATCGTGTGGAAGACCTTGCCAAGAGGCGCCACCATCTCCATCATGCTCTTGTAATCCTTATCGGCAAGAACTCCTGCTATAAATATGATCTTTTTATCCGGAAAAAGGCGCTTCAAGCTGGTACACAATACTCTGATACCATCCGGATTGTGAGCTCCGTCCACTATCACCTTAGGGTTATCCTGCAAAAGCTCAAATCTTCCTTCCCATCTGGTATTAACAAGGCCCTGTCTTATAGCATCTTCTGTGATCTTGTCATAACCTTTGCTCTGCAATATACGTACAGCAGCCAGAGCAAGCGACGCATTACGGATCTGATAGTCTCCAAGAAGGCTTATGTGATAGATCTCGGACTCATATTTAAAATACTGCCCAGTAAGATCATATCTTATTGCCTTATCTCCTTCAGGCATTCCTGATACATGGAGCCTGCAACCGCGCTCTTTGGCTACATTTCTAAATACTTCCATAACTTCAGGAGCCTGGTCATATACAACTACGTCTCCGCCCTCTTTCATGATACCGGCCTTCTCGCCTGCTATTTCAGGAAGGGTATTGCCAAGATACTGCATATGATCAAAGCTTATAGAAGCAATGACTGCAACTTCCGGACAGTTTATAACATTAGTAGAGTCCATCCTTCCGCCAAGACCTACTTCAAGTACTACAAAATCACACTTTTCATGCTTATAGTAAAGAAAAGCAATGGCATTGACCTGCTCGAACTCTGTAGGAACAGACAGTCCGTCTTGCTGCATGCTATCAGCAGCATCTTTGACCTTCTGTGTCAGCTCTGCAAGAACGTCCCTGTCTATCTCTCTGCCGTCAACCTGAATACGCTTAGTGAATCTGTCAAGAGACGGAGATATGTAGATACCTGTCTTGTAGCCAGCTGCCATGAGAATATTGGATATAAAAGCAACTGTAGAACCCTTACCATTGGTTCCTGCTACATGTACGTATCTAAGCCCGTTCTGAGGATCTCCAAGGCGCCTAAGAAGCTCTCTCATCCTGTCAAGCCCTAGGTCTATGCCGAACTTCTCGATTGATTCAATGTAGTTTAGTGCCTCTTCATAATTCATCATTTGCAATAAAAAACCTCCTTATGCTCGTCCTGACAACTACATAAGAAGGTATAATATCCTGGTATGTAGCAGCGGGATGCGACTCCAAAACCGCAAGACTTAACTTTTCGTCCAAGTGACAACTCCCTGTTCACCCGGCACTTAACGCTTTGAAATCTACTCTGCATTTTTATTCTGATTTAAAAGTTTTTGAACAAACGTTCTATGAATTTCTTCGTAGCTAATACTACTATGTTTCATCTGATAATTCAATATAAAAATATATAAAGCCTCCATTAAGTCATCCAGATATCACCCTAACAGGCTGTATATAAATAACATTATCAGGCGCGCACCTTTAAAGAGTTAAAAAAGATCAAGCGAACTGTCAAGATATATCTCTTCTCTTACCTTGAGCTGATAGGAAGGCTTGGTCATATAATATAGCAAGAACTCAAGGATTATAGCGCTTCCAAGGCTACGACCTTCAATCTTAAAATTAGAAAATCCCATAGGAAGGTATGTGTTTTGAATATCATCTATTCCGATAAAGCCCGGATTGTTCATGGCATCTGAGAAGCGATAACCCTTGTCTTTGTCAGGAGATACGCATATATGATCCTCTACCTTCTGTCCAAGGCACTTGAGACTGACATTCTCATAACATTTCTTCCTGTCATAACATCCAAAGAAGCAGCACTCGTTACAAAGAAACTCTACCTTATCCTTCTGAGCATCAGTTAAGGAGCTTAACTTATCAAATTCCTTGTTGAGTCTGAAATCCGGAACTACATAGTCAAAATCTTCCCTGTCAAGTTCCTTGCAAAGATCCTCAAAATCAGTCAGGACCTTGGTTGTGGATGAAACAAAATAATAGCCCGGATATTTCTTTTTAATATAATCAAGAAGCAGATCAGAATGTATTATTATGCCGTTCTTCTTTACATCTGAATCTTCAAAAGCTCCCGCAACGCCCTTTACAGCTTTTGGATAATCGCAGGTCGCTACTACATCCCTACCCTCAAACATGGCACATAGCTCATTGCACTTTGGGTCAGACAGATGCTCTTGTCTTAACATAGAATTACTGAAAGTAAGACGCATGGATATGTTATATGCTTCCATCAAAGACTTGACCTTAACAGGGTCTGCATCTCCAAATCCTACTCTCCCGCCTCCCCAGAGGCAGTCTCCAGGAGCACCGTATATAGAGCCTATATCGCACCAGTCATAGAAATACTCCCTATGTTCCCTAAAGATAGGCAAAAAAACTTTATAAAATTCATAAAACTCAAACAACCCCGGAAGGTGGTAATACGCTTTCATAGATAACCTCATATGTATTATGTGAAAAAAAGCCGCCACTTTTACATGACGGCTAAAAAAATATTTATCATAAAATAGCAGCTTCTACAAGCATCTGCCTATGATTCATAGGCATGAAATCTGTCATGGCACTGTACTTATCTGCTACAGTTATTATAAATCCCTCAATAGTACGAGGACGTGTCGGAGTTACAGGCCACATGTGATTGCCTATGATATCTCTTGCAGTATCATCAAGTCCACCAAGAAGACTATCTGCTATATCAACTGAATCTACCGGATGTTTCGTATAACACTCAGAGTTACTTGCATACTTGAAGTGTCTGCCTATAATACCAAGGTCATGCAAGAGGGCGCATACGATAAGAAGCTGCCAATTAGTCCTTATCTTGAAAACAACATAAAGAAAATGACATATGCAAAAGCATATGCATGCAACTCTGAAGCTATGTCTTGCAACGGTGGTAACGTGATGATGTGTCTGGAGATCTGCTTCCTGAAACTGTCTGGATGCCATGATCTTGGCTCCGACTAACTTAACTGTTTCCTGTGCTTCGTATCTTATCCTCAACATTAAAACCTTAATCCTTTAAAAAACATCAAACAAACAGATGTTTGTATTTTAATCTCAAATATATGCTTTTGCAACAATATATTTTCGCATTTATGATTTTTATTATATTATCACTGTGCTATTTGATCATATTTAATGATGATATCCCGCTTGAACAAATCCTTCGAGGATACTGCACCTCCATGGTGGGGGCTTACAAAGCAGTAATCTTATTCATACCGCAGTGCTTCAATAGGATTGAGCTTTGCAGCCTTGCCTGCCGGATAATATCCAAAGAACACTCCGAATACGATAGAGAAGAGTAGACATGCAGCGATACCTGTTACCGACGGACTTCCCTGATAGTTCATAAGATTTGATGCAGCTATTCCAAATACAATCCCCAGTATCACACCGATTATTCCGCCGATAAAGCATACAACTACTGCTTCTGTAATAAACTGAAGCCTTATATATCCATTGGTAGCTCCAAGAGCTTTTCTGGTGCCTATCTCTCTGGTTCTCTCTGTGATAGATACGATCATGATGTTCATAACACCGATCCCGCCTACCAGTAAAGATATGGCTCCAACTGCCATAAAGGCCATCTTCTGAGTATTGAGCATATTCTCCATTTCTTTAAGCTCAGCCTTCATGCTATAAGCATAGATTTCATAAGCATCATTGTTTTTATAGAAGTTCTCGTTCATATAATCAGTAAGATCGAAGGATAACTGTGTCGGGTCAGCTCCGGCCTTGGTCAGCACATCAAAGCTTGTGATCCTGGCGCTGTCACGAAGCTGCCTTGTAGCTGTCTTATACGGAATATATGCACCTGTCTGGATGTCCTTTTGGCTGGTACCGCTGCTATAGCCGGTATCATGATATTCATATACGCCTACGATAGTATAGTTGTAGTATTTGCCGTTTATAACAACTTCGACATTCTGCCCAAGGGCGCCTTCATTATCACCACTGAACATATTCTGAACATATTTATCGCTCACAAGGATGACTTTTTTGCCATCTTCATAGTCTTTTGATACAAAGCTCCTTCCTGCAAGCAATGTAAGATTGTTCTTTTTGATACTTGTAGCGTTGCTTCCAATAAGGGTTATATTGGCATAGTTCTTCTTATCAGTAACTTTCACGCTGCCTACTTCTGCAGATATGGAGATGCCACTTATACTACTGCCAAAAGTCTTCCGGATGCCTTCAAGCATCTGGCTCGAAACGTAGTCCTTGTCTTTCATAGCGCGGACATTCTCATCGTATTCTCCGTTCTCATCAGCTTTCTGAGTGAGGAATACGCTAACTACATTGGCACCCATATCTCCCATGGAATTCATGGTGGATTTATTCATAGCATCACTTACTGTCATGATAGCTATCATAGAAGCTATACCTATCACTATTCCCAGCATCGTAAGGCATGTTCTTAATTTATTGGCATAAAGAGCTGAAAGAGACAGCTTTATATTTTCTAATATCATTTCTGTTTTTCCTTATTATGTATGAAAAAATAATACAGCCGGTCAGAAGTTACTTACTGCCTTAACATAGGAATTTTGATTAGTTCCCTGTCTTTCGCCTATGATCATTCCATCACGAAGTGTCAGGATTCTCCCTGTCTCTTCTGCCAGTTCATTAGAGTGAGTGATGAAGACTATGGTTATCCCTTTTTCTTCGTTTAGTTTGTGAAAAAGATCCATGACAGCCCTTCCGGTTGCGCTATCTAAAGCTCCTGTTGGCTCATCAGCAAGGATTATGGCTGGATCATTGACAAGAGCTCTTGCTATAGCAACTCTCTGCTTCTGACCACCTGAAAGTTCATCAGGCTTATGATCTGTCCTTTCGCCCATTCCTACAAGTTCTAACAGTTCCATGGCCTTTTCTTTTCTCTCTCTTGCCTTAACTCCTGCATAGAGCATGGGAAGTTCCACGTTCTTAAGAGCACTTGTTCTGGGAATCAGGTTGTAAGTCTGGAATACAAAACCGATCTTTTGATTACGTATTGCACATAGCTGATTGTCTTTGGCCTTGGCTATATCAATTCCGTCAAGTATATAGGAGCCCTTCGTAGGCTTATCCAGTATACCTATTATATTCATAAGAGTAGATTTGCCGGATCCTGACTGACCTACTACGGATACAAACTCTCCTTTTCTGACCTTTAGATCCACTCCGTGTAGTATCTCAAGCTCATTTTCTTTACCAATATTAAATCTTTTAATGATGCCTCTTGCATCGATCATAATATCACTCATCAGTACATGCCTTCCGTAAAGTCTCCCGTATCCTCATAGCTGCCTGTATCAGTCATAAGATCAGGCATTTTAACTTCCATGCCTTCAGAGATTCCATCTCCTATTATCTGGACATAATAGTCTGTCTTAAGTCCGTATGATACTGATATATTCTGAGTTGTCTGATTGCCGTCAGCATCTGTTCCTGTCACTACTTCTACATATGGCTGGCCGTTATCATCAAGCTGAACAGATGACTCTGATACAGTAAGAGCATCAGTAACTTCCTGCTGGATGATAGTAAGCTTGGCAGTCATACCGATACGAAGTCTGTCACTTGGATTAGTGATGGTAACTTCTATAGGATAGTCTGTACTAGCGGATGCACCTGCAGATTCATTGGTAGAGGAAGATGTTGTTGTAGCCTTAGGAACAGGTGATACAAAAGTCAGGATTCCGTCCATGAGCTCATCACCTGTTGTATCAGTCTTAATAGTAACCTTCATACCTTCATAGATATCACTTATGTCATACTGATCTACTGTAGCTGATACCTTGTATCCGCTATCATCCTGAAGAAGAGCCAGCTCTCCGCCCTTATATGTATCGCCCTTCTTGACATCAAGTACTGTGATAACTCCGTCAAAAGGAGCAGTGATCGTAGCCTTCTCAATCTGAGCTGTGATCTTGTCAACCTCCTGCTGGGCAGAAAGCAAAGATGACTCTGCCGAAAGCTTACTGCTAGTTACAGAATCAGCGCTGTCTGCAATGCTCTTATCACTACTTCTCTTAGTATCTTCCTGATTCTCTTTGGCCTTATCAAGGCTTTCCTGATTGGTCTTAGTCTGAGACTTGGCAGTATCATACTTGGACTGAGCTTCTGACTGTTTACTCTTTGCTTCAGACTGAGCTGTCTGGGCTTCTGTCAGAGCTGACTGCTTACTTTCAAGGTCTCTTTGAGCATTCTTACTATCTGTCTGTGCGGTGTCATTGGCCTGTTCTGCTTTATTTTTGGCTTCAAGGGCTGCATCATATTTGGCCTGAGCATCTTTTAACTCCTGGCTATTCTGAGCATTACTAAGCTCAGTTTTAGCACTGTCAAGAGTAGATGAAGCTGTATCATAGGCAGATGTCTTATCATCAAGCGTCTGCTTGGCTGTATCCATATCTGCCTTCTTAGTTGCAACATCGCTTTCTTTATTACTTATCTGTGTATCTATATCTTCCGGAGGATTCTCTGAATCTTTCTGAGATCTGAGGTCTTCAAGTTCAGCTGCAGCTGTATCATAGGCACTTTTTGCAGTATCATAAGTACTCTGGGCAGCATTCTTGTCAGAAAGGGCTGTATCATATGCAGCCTGTGCTGTATCTACCTTGGTCTTGGCAGCATCTATGGCAGTCTGAGCATTGGCCTTGGCAGTATCAAGCTGCGCCTGGGCATCAGACAGAGCACTTACCGCATTGTCATACTCCTTCTGGGTCTTAGTAGCTGCATCTGACTTACTGTTTGCATTATTAGTAGCATTGGTAACATCATCTTTGGCACTTGTTACTGCAGCATCCTTGCTCTGAGAGTCAGCCTTGGTGGTATCTACATCTTTACTTGCAGTATTCATGTCATTAGTAGACTTATTAAGTTCATCCTGCGCCTTATCTACATCATCCTTGGCTCTATCATTCTGAGTAGAAGCTGACTCTGTGGCATTAGAATAGCTTCTCTTTGAAGCATCTACGTCAAGCTCATTTTTTTCCTTGGTAGTCTCAAGATTCTTGTTAGCAATTTCAAGGGATTTTTCTAAAGATGTAGTATCAAGAACTGCGATGACATCTCCTGCCTTGACCCTGTCACCGACAGACACATTGAGCTCACTAACCGTAACATCCGTCACTTCACTAGAAAGACTGTAACTTGCACTGCTTGCAATAGTTCCGTTTACTGCTATGGACTTGGACAGATCCTGCTTGATGATCTGCTCTGTAGCTGCCGGAACAGCCTCCACTTCTTCCCCCTTAGCCTTGGCAAAAGAAAACGCTGAAACTCCCACAGCGCCGGCAAGACATACAGCAATTGCAGCAAAGACCATCTTCTTATGAGACTTAATACCATTGCTGCACTTTATAAGAACTGCTTTAGGGCTTGTCTTAAGATCCTTCTTATTTGACAAAGCGGATTCACCAGACTCGTCATCTTCGAAAGCATCTTCTAAAGACTCATCTTCATAGGCAAAGTCTTCATCTAATAGATCTTCATTTGTAGAGTCATCATTTATAGAATCTTCACCCAATGCCTCATCATTGTTAGGATATTCATTGTTAGGATATTCATCCGCAAGCTCATCACTCAGCATATCATCATGGATATTATATTCGCCAATAAGATCCTCACCTATCATCTTCTCGTAGATCTTATCTTCGTCTATCAGATCTTTATTGCTACTATCCTCAAGAATGTCACCTTCTCCAATAATGCTCTCACTACTGGTATCTTCATTAGCAATATCTCCATCACCGTCAGCCACATTGCTATATACCCCGTTATTATCTATTGCCTGCTCATCTAATTCGTAATCCTTCATTATAGCCTCCGAAAAATAGTTCACGTTAATCTTCGAAGTACACTATAACGACCTATCTTTAAAGCAAGCTTTATTTAAACTTAAATATAACTTAACTCCCGCTCTGCTTCTTTGCAGTCTCCAGGACTTCATCAGACACTGCAAAAAAGGCCTTGACTATATCAGGATCAAAATGCGTTCCTGATTCTTCTTTTATGATATCCATCGCCTTTTCAAATGAAAAAGCCTTCTTGTAGACCCTGTCAGATATAAGCGCATCAAAAACATCTGCAACAGCCATGATCCTTGCAGGAAGCGGAATCTCCTCACCCTTAAGACCCTCAGGGTATCCTGTACCATCCCATCTCTCATGATGATACAAAGCGATATCCCTTGCTATTTCAAGATAACTTGCCTGTGTAAGAGATTCTATCAGCTCATCAATAATAGCTCCGCCATATACAGAATGTTTTTTCATGATATCGAATTCTTCAGGTGTGAGTTTGCCCGGCTTATTAAGAATCGCATCAGGAATCCTTATCTTACCTATATCATGGAGAGGGGCAGCTTTATATACATTTTGTATATAGTCGTCGGTAATCATGCCTGATTTTATACCCATTCGCCTCATCTGCCTCATGATGATAAGAGTATACATTGAAGTCTTTCTGATATGATCACCGGTTGACTCGTCCCTGTTTTCAACCATGTCTGCCAGTATGACTATAAGGTCAGACTGCATTTTTTCTATATAATCTGTTTTCTGGACCATCTTGCTAAAACTCTTACTACTGTCCTTGGCAACCTGAACGAAGGAATTGTAGAGCCTCTCTATCTCATCGCCTGTACGGATCTCGAGTTTATTTAAAAGCGCAAGATTAGCCTTTTTGGCCTCTTCGCTGTCATACCTGAAATCTTTGCCCATCATGACCATAGTATCAACAGGATATACAACTCTGTACTTAGATACCCAAAGTCCTGTAACTATGATAACTACGATCATGCCGGAACACAGGACCAGAATACGTACTACGAAATTCCGCCTATATACGCCCAGATATTTCATAGATACATCGGCGCACGCATAGCACACTGTCTCACCATCCGAGTTATATACCGGGATAAAAGATGTAAGAAGCCAGCCATAATACTCATTAGATATAAAAGGCTCGATCCTCTCTCCTTTTAGCAAAGCAGGGATATACTCATATAATGATGTATCAAACGGCACCAGTTCACCCGGATCTGCAGCTTTCATATCAGGAGTATCTATATCAAATACCGCGATGCATCCATCCTCAACTATCTTATAGACATAGATGTATTCTATGTCAGCAGACATCTTTTTGATATTTTCCAAAGCGCCTTTTATATCTTTATATTCCTGAGTGTTTCCTTTGCTCTGTATATAAAGATCAACTCTGTCTCCATCTATGATATTAGCAACCATATGAGATGCGCCGACAGCAAGTCTTTGTCTTTGATCTTTTGTATGTTGTACGAAAAGAGAACTAGCTACAATTGCAACTACAACAAGCACTATAAGGCATGTGCTTATAAGAGATATTGCAAAGACAGTTCCTATCTTAGTCTTTCTGGTTTCTGTCTTACTGATCTGTTCAAGTTCACTATTTTTAACGGGTTTTTGAAGCCATCCAAATTCATTAAGAAGCTTTTTGATATCAGCAGGAACGATCCTGACTACAATGTAGGTTATCATAAGACATATCACATGAGATATGATCGCAGTAGTAAATACTATGGCAGACGACCTGGCAAGTATGCTCACAGGCAGACTTCCCACCGCAGTCGAAAAATCATTGATCGTAAAAAGGTCCTCACTTAGATGACCTGATTGAAGTTGGATAAGGCTCGTAAAAATAGTATTGATTCCGGCAATAAAGATAAGATATGTAACTATACCGGACTTTTTTTTGAAATATCCTTTTTTATAATAATATGTTGTGATAATGACGCTTAGAACATTAACAAACCCATAGTATATGTACTCTTTTATAAACAATGAGACGATCAGTTCTGTCACAAACACAGCCCAGACTCCCAGAAAATATCCGGACATAACAGCAATAGACATAGAGCCTGCAGTCCCCAGTACCGGCATCAGACCCATTCTGGTACACCCCAGACACAATATGCAGTTGAATAGTACTGCCAATAGAAATACGGCAATTACTCCAGACCATTTTTTCAATGAAACTTTGTTCATTTTATTATTTGTCCTTTTTCAGCATATCTGCAGCTGCTCTTACATCTTCCGGATCCAGCATAAAAGCCTTAACTACTTCCGGATCAAAATGTGTTCCTGACTCTTCCTGAATTATGCTCATGGCTTTTTCAAAAGAAAATGCCTTCTTATAAACTCTGTCTGAAATAAGTGCATCAAATACGTCTGCAACAGCCATGATCCTTGCACTAAGCGGGATCTCTTCGCCCTTGAGGCCGTACGGATAACCGGAGCCGTCCCATTTTTCATGATGATACATGGCTATATCTCTGGCCACTTCCAGGTAGCTTGCCTGAGTAAGTGATTCAAGGAGCTTTTCGATCATCTCACCACCATATAGAGCATGCTGCTTCATGATCTCAAACTCATCAGGCGTAAGCTTCCCCGGTTTATTAAGAATCGCATCTGTTATTCTGATCTTGCCTATATCATGAAGAGGGGCAGATTTATAGACATCATCTATATACTCATCTGTAAGAACTCCAAGGTGTATACCCATTTTTCTCATATTCTTCATAATGATAAGGGTATACATGGATGTCTTCCTGATATGATCACCTGTGGATTCATCCCTGTTCTCTACCATTCCGGCCAGGATCACGATGAGATTGGCCTGAACCTTCTCGATATAATCAGACTTCTGCTGCATCTTACTAAAACTCTTCATGCTGTCTTTAGTAACCTGCAAAAAAGAGTTATAGAGTCTTTCTATCTCATCACCTGTACGGATATCCAGATCTTCTAGAAGTTCCACATTGCCTATTCTGGCTTCTTCACTGTCATATTTAAAGAATCTGGCTCTTTCTACCATAGAATTAACAGGATAGATGATCCTGTATTTGGCTATCCAAAGTCCTGTAATTATGATCACTATGATTATTCCTGAACACAGAATAAGGAGCCTGATAAAAAACTGTCTTGTATAATTGGACAGATACTTCATAGATATATCTGTACCTGCATAGCATACAGTCTCACCTTTTGAATTATGGATAGGTGTATAAGAAGTAAGCAGCCATCCATAATAGTCATCAGATACAAATACATCTATATCGCCGCCCTCTAAAAGAGTTGGAACAAACTGTTCAAAAGTAGGATCAAAGGGCACTACCTCACCCGGATCTGCAGCTACAACATCTTCCGAATCAAGGTCAAAGACAACATGGCAGCCATCAGGCATTATCTTATAAACATACACATATTCGATATCACTGGAGATCCCTCTTATGTTCTCAAGTGCCTTGTACATCTTCTCGTATTCGTAGCCATATCCTCCACTGGCAATATACTCATCAATCCTGTCGCCATCTACAATCTTGGCTACCATCTCGGATACGCCCTTGGCAAGTTTCTCGTGCTCGTCCTGAGTATGCTCTATAAAAAGCTTGCTCCCAATTGAAGCAACTAATAGCAGTACTGTAAGACAGGTTGCAATAAGAGCTATTATAAACACAGTATTAGTTGTTATGACCCTGGTCCTTGTCCTGTTAAAAAGCTCGACCTCCTCATCATCGATCGGCTTTTGAAGCCAGCCAAAATCATGTAAGGTCTTCTTTATATCTTCAGGAATGATCCTGACTATAAAAAAAGCAATTATAAGGCCTATGATCTGAGCCGGAATAGCCATAAAAAAAATGACAACAGCAAACAAAAGTAGCAGTTCCATAGAAGATAGAGAGAATACATTAAAAGGCATCGAATCTCTCATTATCTCTGCATTGATCTCGCCTGTCTCTCCTACTATTACGCTGCTTAAAACTGCACTGATACAAGAAGTGATCAGTACATACCTGACAATCTTGGATCTGCGTTTAAAATAGCCTTTTTGAGAATAATAAGCTGTAATAATGACAATAAGAATATTGATGAAAGAATAGTACAAAAACTGATTGATAAAAATACCTGTGATGATATGAGTAAACATAACAACCCATACTGCAGGAAAATATCCCGCCATAATAGCTATAGCCATAGAACCTGCCAAGCCCAAAATAGGCGGTATACCAATTTTCATAGATATATAACTAAATACACAATTTATGATAACGGCAATTACAAATATAAGAGTTCCAAGGATCCATCCGCTTTTTATAAGTCTATTCATAAATATCCATCCGATGAAATATTTTAATAAACTAAAGATATGACATACGGTTCAAACATGAATCTGTATTTTTTAAATTATAAAAGTCTACAAATTGTATATCGACATATATAAATTAAAATCAAGTTTTAATTTATACAAAAAAGCCTTAAAGCAGGTCACATCTCGTAAGATGATCATCGCTCTAAGGCTTTGCTATTAATAACAAGGATTGTATTTATGTTATATGTATTTAAAAATCTGAAATTGAATGCGTCCGGTGCGCCGGTTATCTTGTGAACTTAGAGATGAACTTCCATGCATTCTCACATGTATGCTGGCGGCATTCATGCTGCTGATGGCTCACACTTGCAAAAGCTGTGCGGCATACTCCGTCTTCACTGTCATAATAGCGTATAGTAAGATCGCTGTTTCTTGAGTCGTCATGAACGACTTCTACGCGGTCAGCTTTCTTTCCATAGATCTTATCTTCCCAGTTAGCACGGTCTTCAAAGTCAAGATCTTCGAACCTTTCTTTACACTTATTGACCTGTGCGGCATACTGAACTCTCTCGATGCACTGCGCTGCCTGGAAGGGAAGTTCCGGAAGAGGCGACTCTTCTCCGCCTGAATAGAAGATCGGAACAGGCACTGTCTTGTTGATCCTATCACCAATATAATCACCAAAGAGGTTATGATCTTTTGGAAAAAGAGCACTTGCCGGCATAAGTCCTGCAAAGATCTCCGGATATTCCTGGAACATATCCCATGACTTACCGCTTCCCATTGAAAAGCCTGTTCCGTAGATCCTGTGCTCATCAATAGGATATCTAAGTTTAAGGCTCTCTATGAACTCTGCAACCTCTGTAGCTGATACTGCAAGATGGTTATCAATAGCAACATACAAAAAGCCATACTTGTGAGCAACTTCATACCATCCAGATACAAAGGTCAGGAACATAGCTGTATCTCCGCCTCCATGGAAGCCCAGTACCAGCGGTACCTTGGAGCCGTCCATGATGTCCTTATTATAATAAGCAAAATAACCTATCTTGTGCTCCTTGGTATCCTTGAATATGCCCTTATTATCAGGAGACGTCTTAACAGTTATAACTCCGACATCTTCATTCATGGAAAGTGCTTCAAAATCAGGCTCTATCTGGAGATCTCCGCACCATCTCTTATACTTTTTGACAAACGAGTCAAAATCCTTCTCATAGTCAGCAGCATCTGTGACAAGAAGATGTTCACAGTCCTTGAATGCATCGTTGACTTTTGAAGAATTGCCCACGCTTACAATAGCTATATCTTTCCTCTCTACGTTAGGAACTACACTAAGTCTCTCCATAGAGCATACAGAAGGTGTGATCTCGCCAGGTCCCCAGAGATACTGGCCGTCAGTTGTTTTTAACAGGTTCCTTGCAACATAATCTGCAGACTTGCCATAACTATAGATATCAGCTCTAAAGATAGCGCCTCTTATGTAGAAGCCCATGTATCTCTTACTGATGAAATCGCTCCATTCTACAAGGCCGTCTTCATATACAGGATACATCTTGACTGATGCGATGACTTCTTTATAAAGCTCATCTGTGGCATTATCCCATGCTCCGTCGCATGTAGGATATACGAACAGGACGCTGGAGTCATATCTTGCTGCTATCTTCTCAAGGCCGCTCTCTTTGGCAAAAGAGATAGCGTCTTCCTTACTTCTTCTTTCTTCTTCGAAGATAAGAAGGAGCGGTGCTCTGAATGTGTAGTCATTGGCCTGGCTGTCAATGTCATTAACAGGCACGTAGGCCTTTAAATAAAAGTGTTCGAATTCATGTTCCCAATACTTGCCGCCGTCACTTAAAGTCTCGACAACGGGTCTTTCCATCATTCCCATATTGCTATCCTCCGTTTTATAAATAACCTTTCTCTAAATAACACTATAAAGCGGATGGATACTGAATTCTTATTATTTTATGACAATATTTTCTTAATTATTGTTATCTTCGCTTTGCTTTATGCTGTACATGACAAAACGATTGGTTGCTTATTTTTTCTCCTGGCACCACTTTCGCCTTTGCTTCATACTTGAAAGCATCGCCCAACAATCAATCATTCGCCAACTTTGTTCTCAAGCTCACCGATATTCTCAATGCAGCATCTTACAACATCACCATTTTTGAGGAACTTGGGCGTTTTCATGCCCATGGCTACGCCTCCGGGGGTGCCGGTGGCGATTATGGTTCCTGCTTTTAGGGTCATGCCCTGGGAGAGTTCAGAGATAGCTTCTTCTACTGTTGTTATCATGTATGAGGTGTTGCTGTTTTGTCTTTTCTCATCATTGACATAGCATTCTATCGCAAGATTATGAGCATCACCTATTTCATCTGCTGTCACGATGCAAGGTCCCATTGGAGTATAGCCATCAAGGCTCTTACCTCTGTACCACTGTTTGTGCTTTAGCTGTATGTTCCTTGCGCTTACATCATTGATGATAGTGTAGCCGAGTATATACTTATCAGCTTCGGATACAGCTATTCCGAATGCATCCTCTTTGAGGACAACTCCCAGCTCGACTTCATAATCCAGGCTGTCAACATGGTCATATACAGGGATGCTTCCGCCAGGATCATTACTTCGGTTAACTCTTTTGGAAAAATAGACTGCATCTGTCTTATCAGTAAAGTCAGCAAGGGGAGCTGTCTCTTTGATATGCTCGTTATAATTAACTCCAAGACAGATCACATCCTGCATGGGAACAGGGATAGGAGCAAGTAACCTGTACTCATCTGTTGATAAGCTTTTAGCTGCATATTCTTCAAGAGATTTTTTTATCTTAGGTTCAAGCTCTGTGAATCTTGTGATCAGCTCGTTCATATCTTTAACGCATATGCCAAGGGAGTCAAGGAGTATCAGATTCTGATCCTGTCCTTGTGCTACTGCTACGCATTCTTTTCCATTAACTTCAATTGTGTATAATCTCATACATTTTTACCTTTCTAATAAATAATACAAGCTTCGCACTTGCCAAACATACACCACCCTCTGAGGCAGAGCCGATGCGGCCATTAAAAGATCCTGCTCATACAGGCGCATCCATGAATTCATCGATAGCTTTAAGTACCGGCTCAGCGTACTCCTTTTCGCCAAAAAGCCACTGCTCATGCTGCATATCGAACTCTCTTATCTCTGGATCATGGAAATACTTCTTGTAACGCTTTAAGTACTTCTCGCCCATTTTGTTTGCATATATAAAATGAGCCTTTGTATGCTCGACGCTAATATCATCTTTTAGATGCGTCAGAATATCTGTGTAGTACTCATTCCTTATGGATATAGGATCAAATTTAGAGAAGCAGTTCATGAACTTCTCTGCAGTCTCTTCGCTCATCTGGAAGAAGCTCTTTAGCTTTTCTTTGGTCTTATTTCTCTTCTTCTGGCCTTTGGTGAAACTTGTAAGAAGAGGAACTACAAGCATAGATTGAAGCTTTGCTGCTACCTTGCCGCTTTGGTCAAGGTCAGGGCTTCCGAATATCGCATGATCGATATGGACATTTTCTCTTTGAACCAGTTGTCCTACAAAGCTTGAACCAAGAGATGATCCTATAGCGCCGTCCAGTCTTCCATTATGATTATCTTTTATATATTTTTCAATCTTTTTAGTAACAGTTATCATATCCGGGAAAATAGAACCGCTTCCATCAAAACCGTCATAGTTGACGCAGATAAGGTGATACTTTTTTGATAATTCATCCAGAACTGTGCCAAAATTGGTCTGATAATCGCAGCAGGTACCCGGTAACAGCATCAGTGTTTTTCCTGACATATTTCCTAATTCTTCGAATTGCATATTAAGCCTCCTCGGTCTCCTATAAGTGCACCAATTCATAATAGCACTTATTGTTAGTTTTAGCTAACTGTTTTTATGATATACTCACCGATAGGAAGTATGTGGTAATTAAATATATTATTATAACAAGCCAGATTATTGAAAACATGGGGGACGATATATAATCTATTTGTTGTCAGTTTTTTAAAGGAGAGAAATCATGAAAAAGGTATCAAAAAAGTTTTAGTACTAATGATGATGGGAGTGCTCCTATTATCAGGTTGTGGGAGTATATCCGAGGCACTAATTCAGCCTTAGTACTGTCAGCATAGTTGCATATGCCTCCTGCACATATGGAAGTGTCGAAATGTAGATCGCTGATATAAACATTCCGGCAGCCATCATCAGTTTATTTACATAACCTTTGGATGAGCAGAGGTTGAAGCTATATCCTTTTTTCATGGGCCAGAGTATCTTTTCACGCTTCCTGTTTAGAAGGTCTATTATCAGATGTGATGCATATCCGACCGCAAAGTACGGCGCCACCTCAGGGAATATTATTCCTACACATGATGAAAATAAAAAAAGTGCCAATAGCGAATGCATAAATGATCTGTGCGGCTGCCTCATTCCAAATACACATAGTAAAAGAAAAGCTGCGCTTCCTGTTATGATCCGATAGATATTACTATCAGCAAGCAGTCTTCTGTATATACCAATATGAAAGTTGTACTCTATTATGATCACTGCTCCCAAGGCAAGTGTAGCCGCCATAACTATCTTATCAGCCTCTTTATGAGCTGTAGATGTTCCTGAATCGATGTCACTTATGACTCCTCCTATTGCTGCAGCTCCTGTTCCTGCTACAACAACAGGTAGTGACTCTGGTCTTAAGGTTATAAGCGCAGCCGCCATTCCTACAAAAAAATGTGTTCTTCCAAGCATAGATGTGCCTCCTTGTGCTATTATCTTGATGTCTATACACGATTATGCTTTATGTCTTATTGCAGCCAGATTGTAGAATCTGTGCGATAATGGCACCAGCTTCACCATTCTACCAAATGATCATAAAAAAATGAAGCGACTTGTTTGTTTTATAACGCATCGCTTCATTTACATTTGCATTTACTTTGACCTATTCCATATTTTAGATAATATCTGTTTCATTTCTTCATGCTCAATGCCGGAGTTCATATCGAAGATTTCGTATGTCTTGCCGGAAGACTTATCAGCGATCGTCTTTGATCCCATGATTTTTTTACAATAAACCTGAGCTATATGAAGTACGCAGGTTCTGCAGTCATAGAGGTCTACAAGGACGTTTGCAGGCCGTATATCACTTACATCTATTTCATCTAAAAGATATAAAAGTGTATGATGTATTATTCTGGCTGCTGCCTTCCTTGTAATGTAATCATCCGGATGAAGATAATCCTGATTGTCGATGACATTCATTGTATAAGCTTCTCTAAACAGCTCATCATCTGTCATCATCTCGCCGCCGATGTGATCATCTCTCATGATGGCAAGAGTAAATTCTCTGACTGTTGCTTTCATATTCTTATCCCTAATTTAACCTTATGTCACGAGCCAAGTGGCTAATGGTTCAAATTGATAGAGCTCGCGGCCCTAATTTTTGTATGAAAATTATGCATATTCATACTGGATCCTTTATCAAGGATACCTGTGTTTATGACATAACAGGGGTATTGGCATAAACATTTTTACCTTTCAAAAAGATATATATCAAACAAAATACCTATCTCAATATCCGGATTACTATCCAGTCCTTTATATGCCATGCCTCCAAAATCAAAGATCTGCACCAGCTCATCGTCTTCATTATATAGATAATAGGAAAATCTGCTTCCACTTGTTACATAGTAGTCTCTATATAAAGGTCTTCCTTTTTCATCCAAAAAAACTTCTCCTGAACTATTATAAGTTCCATATTCATATTGATCCGATGTGTATTCGACTTTGACCACCTGACCTTCATCGTTTTCTATATATGTTTTTTCCTGATAATCAAGGAGAGGTTTTAGACAATTGATCAACTCATATTCTCCGTCGCCAGAAGGATCATAGATAGCATCAAATACTTCATCGCCCTTTACGGATGCATCAAATGTAGCTTCAAGTGTAGCGTCATCCACTTTATACTTGCAAGCATACGCCATTTTAGGGTATTCTTCATCAATATCATCGTAACTGAAAGACGAAATATCAGAGTAACTGATAAACGCAGCGAAAATACATTCGTTGTCATTTGTTCCAAGGAAAACCCTTATACTTGAATCCTCTACCATTTCTAATTCTGTATTATCAGGTACAAAGAAGGATAAGAACTCTTCCTCATCCTGGGCACTGTTAACTACTGTTCTGATCCCGTTAAGAAATGATTCTTCATCTTCAGGATCATAGGTGGCGGACAGATCAAGATATTTCATTTCACCTAATTGATCAGCTTCCTCAGATAATTCTTCAGAATCATTTTCAGTTTCATCCATGTCTTCTTCCGTATTAGCTATTGTCTCATCTTCTACGGAAGCATCAGATGCAGATTCTGACATATTATCCTCTTCTAAATTTTCAAAAGCTTCATCATCAAAAGCTTCTGGATCCTTGTCTTCCTTAGACAGATCTATATTCGCACAGCCTGTAAACAGCAATGTGCTGATCAATGAATAACATATTAGCACTTTCAATTTATGCATAGTTATAATTACTTAGCCTTTCTGGTTATTTCTATCACTTCATTGTCATCGCCATACCAGGATCTGAAGTAAGTAAGTCCTTCATGGTAGGACCATCCATATTCCAGGTGATAATCCATTTGCTGTCTTGTGTCGGTTATAGTCCACTCGCCACTATAATTATATGTAACTATGATCCCGTCAATATTTCTTTCCCGATCTTCGCGACCTTCAAATCTTATTCCCTTTTCCAAGAAATCATCTTTTGAAGGGACCATGTCACTTTGATGATCATACAAAAGATATATGCTATCCTCACAGATCATGAATTTCCCGATATTATACCTATCTATGGATCCATTTAAATATCTTTCAGAAACATCGTCATAACTTATATCCATCGAGTAAACACTGCACTCATCGTAAACAGCAAGCAGAGTAAGATTTACATCAACCGTCTTGACCTTTTCATCAAGAAACTCCTGCACCTGGTATTCATATTTATCAGAAAAGATAGTAAAAAAATCATGCCAGGTGTATCGATTTTCATTTTCCAGATTGCCTTCTTCAGATTTGCACGCAAGCAAATAATACTCTTTTGGATTAAACGGATTACCTATATTATGTCTTTCTTCATAAACTGCATTCTTGCCACAAATTATACCATTATAATATTCATAATAAGTTACGGATAGACCTCCGAAGAATTCTGATACATCTCTTGCTACCATAGTCTTATCATTTCTTACAACCAGCTCTTCAATAGTATCAATATATGCAGACCCCCATATCAGAAAAAAGGGAATCGTTCCAATAATAGTAACTATCATGGCAACTGTAAGTAATATCCGACTTCTCATACTGTTTAGATGGTATATAACCTGAATCATCCCCGAGAATGCGAATACTACCAAAAGAATTATAACTATCTTTTTGATCCCAAATCTATATTGCAGACCGAAATCATTTAATATAAGAGAAGAAAAATAAAAGACGATGCCAGCGATCACCGTGAAAAACAATATATTGTCAATGACAGCTTTTAATGCTTTCTTTAATATTTTCATATTATTGCTAATACCTTTTATCTTTAAAAAGTATAGATATAAAAAGGTTCTCCTATTGCAATTTCCTCATTGCTATCAAGTTCCGTATATGGCAATTTTCTTCATATGCTGGTCTTCTTTCTGAAATTGCAGACTCAAAACTATCATTTTGCAAAATGTATTCTTAAAAATCTGATAGTATAATCCGGCCTAATAGTAAACTCAAGTTCATTTCCATCAAATTCATAAACAACTTCTGTGAAACCAGGGCAGGATGATTCTCTGATTTCGTCAGGTGCTCCATATATATCTACCAGACTATATATTGAATCCTCTATTGCAACATCTCTATATGTCGGACAAGTAAAGTATACAAAATCAATATACGTATCAGGCCCCTCTGGATCGTTTGATGGACTGACGCAAACAATGCGAACATCAAAAGCATTATAACCATGTTCTGATGCATCAGGATAAGTCAACTCCCATCTATATCCATCTTCTGCAGAAACAAAGCCATTATTATTTTCCTCAAAATGCTCTGGGTAGCCCAATGCATCGATTATTTCCTGATAGGTTGTATCTGGCCCTATATCAAAGCCGTTGTAGCTTACTGTAAAATCTTCTTCTGAACGATCTGTCTCTTTTGCTTTTGAAAATGCATCTTCAATATCTGTATTAGTAGTTATTTCAATAGGATCAGCTTCTGCTCCATATCCAGATTTAAAGTAGGTAAGCTCCTTATCACTGTTAAAAACAAACTCTGCATAATAGCCTGTCTCAACTGTAGTATCGTAATAACTGCATCTGCAAAGATAGCCGTCATTATGAAGTTTTATTTCATAGCCTGATATTTCATCGCTATAATCTTCTTCTGCGTATACTAATACTCCATAATCATAAAAATCCTGTTCCTCATGATCATCTTCAGTATCCGTGATCAGATAAATCTCATCTTCCTTGACCAGGAAAGTTCCTATGTGTAGTCTATCCATATCTCCGAAAGAGTCCTCTATGTCCTCATCATAGACTATATCGTAAGAGTATACTTCTCCATCATCGAAAGTTCCTGTCTTAACGACGCTTACAGGAATAGAATCCAGCTCTTCATCAAAAAATGCTATAACTCTGTAATCAACATTAGAGCTTTCATCTTCAGTATCTGCATCATCGCCTTCTTTATCATCTTCATTAGCTTCATCTGATGAGTCTTTCGAGGAATTATCTGCAGAATCTACTGTATCTGCCTCGTCAGCTTCTACCTCATTGCCAGTTTCCTGACTACTATCCTCAGATGCTTCTTCCTGCTTATCTTCCATGGCAAGATCAACATTTGAACATCCTGAAACTAAAAATGTTCCAGACAAAGCTAAGCATAATAATAATTTTCTCTTTTTCATATACTCCTCCAGTCTGTTTTTCTAAATACCGCAAAAAACTAATTTACATTATATCTGAACCCGTATTTAATGGTCATGTTTATGACGAAATGTATTATTCATGTGACGAGTAGCAAAAAGCGATGCCCTATGACATCGCTCTTTGCTCACAATATAATTTATAGTCACTTGCTATTATTCTTTTCCCTTTATCGTACAGGTGATACGCGAAGTGTCACATTGTCATGAGCTTTAATCCCATCTACTGAAACAATTCTTCCTGAAAGACTATTTTCTTCGCCTGTCCAGAGGTCTTTGATCTTATATGACTGTGCGCCTTTGAAGCTCTCAGGATCTGCCATCTTGCCTTCAATAGCGCTTACTATATTATCAAGGCTGATTTCTATCTTATTAGTATTGTCTTCGCCGGACAGATTTATAAATGATACTGCGATATCGCCGCCAACAAGGGGCTTTGCAAGGATATCTACCCTGTCATGATCCATAAGGTATACCTTATCAGCATCCTTGTCTGCAAGACTTGACCATACTCTCTTAGCCTGAACGCCCAGCTCATCCTGATTGAGGTCAATGATATCTTGGTTGGTTACTATGTTCCAGATATAGTCACCTTTTTCGACCTTTCTAAGGTCCATGCCTAGCATAAGCGGTGAGTTCATCATAGACCACATGGCAAAATGAGTTTTGGCCATAGTTTCATCAACATCTCCCATTCCAATAACCATCATATCCGGGTCGTTCCAGCCTCTTTCAGGGCTTGCGAATTCGTCCATTATTACGCATTTGTCATACTGTGATGTGATACTGCAGGTTCCGTCTGCTTCCCAGTATCCTCTTCCAGGATCCCCGTCTCTTCCTACCTGGAATGTTATATCATTAAGGATTCTCCAGGAATCACCTACTTTGTATCCCCAATCGCCAGGCATTGTCTTGCCCCATTCGCAGATTGAAAGGAGTATGTCCTTATTAGGATCAGCTTCTTTCAAGGAGTTATACATTGCTGCATAAGAGCAAAGTGTATTTTCCTGACGTCTGTGATTCATAAGTCTAAGAACTGTATCGCCGCCTTTTACAGCTATATCGCACACATAGTTTTCCTTAAAGTCTTCCGGTCCCTGTGTACTTTCTACAAGGTTATCAAAAAAGAAATCTGACATGCTTCCATCTGATACAGCAACCTGAAGCCACTCGCCAACGCCGGCTTCTTTTCCCGTAGCATAGGTTACATACAGTTTGTAAGAACCTTCTGTTACATTCTTTAGATCAAAGGTAAGCTCGCTGCTCTGGTCTCCAACCGGTGTGTTACCTATATTAGTTCCATCAAAAGTACCTATATTAGTAACATAGGATTCTTCGATCCTAGCATGTCTTCCTGTTATCACTCCATCAGTCACTGTATTATATGTATATTCGCTTCCATCCAGGCTTACAAGCTTTACTGATTTAATCCTTGGAGCATAAGTGTATCTTGCATTCTCACCATTTGAGAATGTTGCATTATCCCAAAGATAGTAGCAATTATCAACCTTAAGGAAATCAATATCCCAGTCTGTATAGCTTACTGCATCGACATCTTCAAATCCGCAGGTTCCAACTGCTGATCCTGCGCAGAGGTTGGTTCCTATATCGTTGTACATTCCAAACTTAAGGCCTTTAGCATGGATATAATCTGCCAGCACCTTAAATCCGCTTGGGAACTTAAGTGGCTCATTTGTAAGCTTTCCATCTACTCTTTCTGAGTTGTAACAGCCATCATCAAGAACAAGGTATTCATAACCTGCCTTATCAAGTTCCAGTTCTATGAATCTGTCAGCCATAGCTTTGGTAAGAGCTTCTGTATTGCCGCTTCCAAATGCATTCCAGCTGTTCCAGCCCATAGCAGGGAGTCTTTTCTTTTTGCCCTCAAAAGTCTTTCTATTATTAAAAGAATCATATCTGTAATCTTTACTGCTAATTACCTGAGGGTGTTCTCTTGATGTTCTAGTGATCTTATCTGAAGCCATGTTATGTCCTTTCCATACATACTTTGTTGCCAATTGCCCAAGGTACTGTACCAATAATGTTATGTAATCTGTACCATGTACCAATGCATATTTTCCAATATCTACAGCCTTAAAACAATGTCACTCTGTGCTATTATCTGCCCAATTATTACCATAAAAAATAGCGCAGTTTCTATGTTTACTGCGCTATTTTAGAAAGGCAATGTAATTATGTGACTTTTACAGAAGTTTCTTTTTCTTAAAGAAGGTTATGCATACCACTACAATTAGTATACATATGATGCCTGTCACAGGATATGCCCACTTCTCATCAAGTTCAGGCATATATTTAAAGTTCATGCCGTACCATCCTACGATAAGAGTAAGAGGCATGAAGATACTGGATATTACAGTAAGATATGCAAGGTTACTATTCTGCTTCTCATCTGTCTTGGACTGACAGAACTCGCGCAGCTGGATAGTGAATTCTACAAGTGATGTTACCCTTTCATACAACCTTTGGATTCTCTGATTTACAAGATGGAAGTATCTTTCATTGCTGGCCATGAAGAATTCATTCTCATTCTCTTCAAGCTCCTGACATACATCCATAAGCTCAAGATAATGAATCTTAAGATCTCTAAGCTGATTTCTCATATCAGCGATCTTCATAAGTACATTATCTGTATGCCCTGCAAATATCTTCTTCTCTATCTCATCAAGAGTCCTGTCATAGGATGCAAGAAGATCTGCATCGTTATAGATTATCTGCTCCAGGAAATCATAAAGGAATCTTTCAAGACATGGATTAAACAGTTTTTTGGAAGAAGAAATCCTGTCTATGATCTCTCCTGCAAGTCCCTGATCGTCTACGAAGATTATACCTTTTTCATCAAGTGAGAAAGAAAACTCACCTGCTTTTTCCGGCATGTTCTGCCTATCAAGTACAGAGAACTTACCTGTAATAGAATCGTAGTTGACTTCGGCACGGGTACCACTTCCGGATCTTGAATATATATCCCATTCAATACCCATATCAAAATCCGTACTTCTATCTTTCCATTCATCGCCGGTCATGACTATCACATACTGGAAATCAAGATTTTTATATGTTTTAAGTTCTATACGCTCTAATTTCTCACTTATCTTATAACATCTCATAAAGTACTCCTTATATATTCTATAACATCACAATCTAATTCATTTTACCATTTACAGCACAAAAAAACTCCTGCCACTATTATTTATATATCAATAGTAGCAGAAGCCTTATTTTATATCCTTAGAGCAAATCCTTAGAACAAATCTCTTCCTTGACTTTCCCACTTTGGCTATGCAGTTTGGATATATTACCAGATGCTTATTCGCTTTTCGGGTGCAATGTACATCTGATCTTCGTCAGTTACATCAAACGCTTCATACCATTCAGTGAAGTTCCTTGGTGGTATGTTGGCACGAATTGCTGTTGGTGAGTGCACATCGTTTGCAAGAAGCAGCTGAATATATTCTTCCTTGGCCTTCATGCACCATATCCTTGCCCAGTTCTTGAAATAGGACTTGTAGTCAGCATCTTCAAGCGTATGCATGATCTCTAATGTCACGCCAACGCCGCCGTTATCAGCAATATTCTCACTTACAGTAAGCTCGCCGCTTACTTTGCCGCCGTGGAATTCAATTCCATCAAACTGCTCTATCATATCTTTAGTAAGATCTTCAAAAGCTTTGAAGTCTTCATCAAGCCACCAGTTATTTAAGTTGCCATTTTCATCGAATTTGGCTCCGTTATTATCAAAGGCGTGTGATATCTCATGACCGATAACAGCACCGATTCCTCCAAGGTTCTCACTGGCACTTTGATCAAGTGAATAAAACGGCTTCTGGAGAATAGCAGCAGGGAATGTAATATCATTAGCGCTTGGGTTATAGCAGGCATTTACCATATGTCCAGGCATTACCCATTTGGTCCTGTCTACAGGTTTATGAAGTTCATCAAGAAGGTCTTTGGTACGTATTTTACTTATTTTGCACAAAGCTTCATAATATGAATCTTCTTCATCAAATACAAGCTTGGACCAGATTTCTTTGATTTCATCCGGATAGCCCATTTTTACTTCTATAGTTGAGAGTTTTTTGATAGCCTTTTCTTTGGTCTGATCAGCAAGGAAAGTATTCTTCTGCATCCTGAGCTTATAAGTATCAATGATCTTATGGACCATGGCTACTATATCCTTTTTGGCCTCTTCTCCAAAGTAGGTCCTGCCATAATATACACCAACAGGCTCTTTATAAAGTGCAGATACTACCTGATAAGCTTCTTTCTCAAGTGAAGGATCAGCAGCAACACCTGTAAGAGCTCTTCTATATGTTGTTCCAAGGCTCTTAAGTTCTATAGACAGATAAGCTGTTGCATTAAGCAGCGTCTTTACATATAACCAGTGTTTGTACAGCTTGAAATTCTCTTTGGAGAAATATCCGTTCATTTCTTTGACAGCCTTAGGATCATATACGACAACTATAGAAGGTGCCTTATCACCATAGAGATCTGTAAGGACTTTTTTGATATCAAAAGGAGCTACGTAACTTGCAACCTCTTCTATATCCATTGGATTGTTGTTCTTGTAATACTCTGACCACTCAAGCTTACTCTTAACTTTACCTGCTATAAGCGCATCATAAGCGATAGTATCCTCGATATAGGTCTTCTGCTCTTCTTCTGACAGCGGGGCATACTTTAGTATCTTTTGCGCCATATCTTTGTATACAGCAACGAGCTTTTTGCCGGACTCATTGTCATTTGCATAGTAGGTTGTATCCGGGAGGATGATAGATGGACCATAGGTTATAAATACGTTCCTGGTAGCATCTTCCATATCTTCAGTTACTTCCATGCTTACAGGAAGCTCTAAGCCTTCAAGCAGAAAATCAGCAGCAGCTTCATTAAGATCTTCTACAGTCTCAAGAGCATTTATTTTCTCTAAAACAGGAAGTACAGGTGCGATTCCTTCTGCATTCCTTCTTTCTTTATCAATAGCCTTTTTATATAAAGATATTGCATAACGCATCTCTTTAATATCCGTTTCTTTAGTCCCTTCTGCAAGTGCTTTGAAATCATCCATCATAATCTTCTCAACATTCTCTGCAAGGGTTGAAAAGCCTCCTGTTGTAGGCTTATCATCAGGGATCACTGCAGTTTTAAGCCACTCCCCGTTTACAGCTTCGTATAAGTCATCCTGTATCCTAACTCTTTCTTCACTCATTTTTTCATACTATTCCTTTCAAATATATGCCAGTTTAATTCGTTTAAACTTTTAACGCTTTAAACCAGCATAGTCGATTATAGCAAATGGTGATGCTTTATGCCATATTAAGTTTCACATCTATATCCCACATAGAAGCGTATTTTCCATTATGTGCCAGTAGCTCTTCATGTGTTCCCTGTTCCAGGATACGTCCACCTGATACAACTATGATCTTATCAGCATTTCTGACTACGGAAAGGGTATGCGCGATCATGATCACGGTCTTATTCTTTTTCAGAAGATTGGCAATTGCCTTCTTAACAAGAAGTTTGTTCTCAATAATTGCCTCCTTGATCTTTTTTATTCTGTATCGTAGTGATATTATCATTATCTAACACGGCGCTTGACATACATCTAACACCAATGTATTATACTGATCAAGGAGGTATTAGATATTTATCTAACTTCCCAAGAGACAAACATCAAACATCGCCTCATCAAAGCTATATGCACAGCTTTAACAGATAGGCTCAAACACTTCTCACAGGAGGATCAATCATGAGTTTTAAGTATGGCAAACTATTCAGAAATCCAAACTATCGCAAAAATCTCGCATCAACCATCGTCAATCGTTTCGGAGACTCCGTAGATGCTATCGCATCATCATGGATAGTATATGAACTTACCGGTCAGGCATCCTGGTCTGCCATCATCTATGCCATCAACCGCCTCCCCACTATCATCGTGACTCCTCTTGTAGGACCATGGGTTGAGAATCACAGTAAGAAAAACATCATGGTTGTAACCGACCTTATCCGCGCAATATGCGTAGGTGTCATGGCTACCGGCCTTTTGATGGGCTTTTTAAGTGCTCCGCTTATAGCACTTTTAAACCTCATCATCTCAACTGCAGAAGCTTTCCGCGGTCCTGCATCATCAGCTTTTTTCCCTATGGTTGTAGATAAGGACTCCTACAACGAAGCTATATCTCTTAACAGCTCAGTATCATCCATCACAGAACTTATAGGTACCGGTCTTGCCGCTGCCATCATCGCTCTTATAGGGAGCTCCGGAGCTATATATCTTGATATGGCAACTTTTGTAATCTCAGCACTTCTTATATCATGGATGAAGATACCTACAGAAACTCTTAATACCAAGGTATCTGCCAGCGCTGGTGCATATCTTAAGGAGTTAAAAGACGGGTTTGTATACTGTAAAGGAAAAAAGATCCTTGTAGTTTTTGCTTACGTTGCACTATTTCTAAATGGTATACTTGTTCCTATCAACTCTCTTCAGACACCTATAGTCACAGAAGTACTTAAGGGAGGGCCTGAGCTTCTATCTATATTTGGAATTGCTGTTACAGTATCAATGCTTTTAGGATCACTATTTTTCCCTGTATTTAGAAAGTTTTTAAATGGCAAGAAGACTATAATAATGATGATAGCTCTTATCATAACCTTCTATCTCGGTCTTGTAGGCGCAGCGCCACTGTATGAAACTAGATACGGAGCTGCTATAACACTATTACTCCTGTCTACAGCACTTGGCTTTGGTATATCTCTTGGCAATATGTATATAAATGTTGAGATGTTCAATGTTATTGACAGATCTTACCTTGCAAGAGTTTCAGGCATAGGAAGTGCCATTTCTGTTGGAATTACACCCGTAACTGCTTTTATTATAAGTATTGTGGTAAAATTTACTTCTACAAAGGTTATAATGATTATGGCAGGTATTGTTGCTTTCCTTTTTGGCATGTACATGCTCACATCAGGAACCAAGGCCATTGTAGAAGCAGAAAGAGAAAACAAAGAATCTTCTGCTCTGGCTGATGAAAAAAGCTGTGCAGATGAAATAACAGCTTAAGATCGCCGGGCTCTCCCAAGGGTAGTGATTTTCCGCCTACGAACATGAAAGGATTATATTTATGAACAATTATTCTTATAAAATACATTATGTATACGAAAGTTTATCCCTTTTAAATGTATTGGTGGAACCAGCTCCATATTTTAAGCCACATATGGACAAAAGTGCTGTCGATTATGACATCATCCCGGGACCAAGGGAAGAAGAGTTTGTAGAACTGCTCCAGCGTATAGAAGACGATGCAAGAGAAGAATTTGCAGATGATATTGACGAAATAAAGAGCTATTATGCCCTTGAAGATAAGATCAGCTATTCATTTGCAAGTATGCTCCTACTCCACGATAGCGTATGTCCTGCTATGAATGATATCCCAGAGAACATATCTATCAAAGATTATCAAAAGTATATTAAAGATATACCAGAAGAAAGCTACAATAAGTATTTCTATCAGCTTATAAGAAGAGCTGGCCAAAATGCTTCTGACAATGATGATGCAGAATATACCGGTATCTGTGATATTATCGATGCCATCTATGAAATGGATATAGCTGACAGTGACAAATTAAAACTTCAGCAGCTCTATATACACCGCAGTGAGCATATACCAAAGCTCTTAACTATCATAAGCCGCGCAGCCAAAGTTCTTAAAAGATATGAAAAAAAGCTCGAAGAGTTCGGTAAAGATACTATCGATTATGCCAAAAAAGATGCCACAGATGAGCCATATGTAGATTATGTCATGAAGAAAATGGGATATTCATCTTCCGGTTTTAACTCTTCAAATGATTGCTATATTACCATCTCATATCTAAACTGCATGAAGGTCAGTCTGAGTTTTAAAGGTGACGATATCAAAACAGCAAGGCCTATAGCCCAGATAGGAGCTATATATAGTGACAATCTGACATATGACAAAATCATGATCAAGAGAACGAGCATTACGCAGGATAAGGCTCTTACGATCTTAAAGCTTCTGTCTGATAAGAGTAAATTAGAAATCCTGCAGCTGACCAGGGATGAGGCATATTACGGAGCACAGCTTGCCAATAAAATAGGGCTTACGACAGCTACTATATCACATCACACATCTGCTTTATTTGAACAAAGCCTCTTACAGATCGAGAAGGTAGACTCTAAGATCTTCTATAAACAAAATCAGGAGACTATTAAGTCTTTGATCAAATATCTTGAGGATACACTGCTTAAGTAAATAAAAGGCAATACACTTTCTTTAGATTTTTATACTTATACAATTTAAATAATAATTATAGTAAATATTACTTTCCAAAAAGCGGATAGACCTTTCGGCCTATCCGCTTTTTGTTTTTGAAGTATTTTTTGCAATTTTCGGAAACAGCTAACTAAATTATTTTAGCATATGCCAAATAATAGAAGCAAATAATGGTTTCTGACGATTTACAATAACACACGAATATGGTATCATTCTTATCATATCTTGTTCCTATCTGGTCAAGTATTGCTCTATATATTTCAAACCTTTCACCCTATAATTCAAATTATTTATCATATAACATTCCGACTATCAAGTATACTTAATGCTTGCTTTATTTTTTTCATTAATTGCTATATTTTTAGGCGCAAATAAAATATTTTAGTTTCCTATTGTAATTTTTCTCATAATGTTATATTATCGTGTTCGTGTTAATTTTTTAACACGAAGAACTATATGGTAGATGGCATTTTGAATTTGTTATTTACTGGTATTTACAAGTATTAAAGGAGAAGAAATGGAAGACGTTAAGACAACTGTCTGTGAAGAAAAAGGACCTATCACAGACGAGCTACTCACCAAAATGAACGCCTACTGGCGTGCAGCCAATTATCTTTCAGCCGGCCAGCTTTATCTGCTTGATAATCCTCTTCTTAAGAAGCCACTTACAATGGATATGATCAAGAAGAAGATCGTTGGTCACTGGGGAACTGTACCTGGACAGAACTTTGTTTATGTTCACTTAAACCGTGCTATCAAGAGATATGACCTTGATATGATCTTATTATCAGGTCCCGGACATGGCGGAAACTTCTATGTTGCCAACACATATCTTGAAGGCTCTTACAGCGAGATCTATCCTAACATCAGCGAAGACGAAGAAGGTATGCAGAAGCTGTTCAAGCAGTTCTCATTCCCAGGCGGTGTTCCAAGTCACTGTGCACCTGAGACTCCCGGTTCTATCAACGAAGGTGGTGAGCTCGGCTATTCTATAGCACATGCATTTGGTGCTGTATTTGATAACCCAGACCTTATTGCAGCTGTTACTGTTGGTGATGGTGAGGCTGAGACAGGACCTCTTGCTACATCATGGCAGTCCAATAAGTTCCTTAACCCTAAGACAGATGGTGCTGTTCTTCCTATTCTGCACCTCAATGGATATAAGATTGCTAACCCTACTATCCTTTCACGTATCTCACACGAAGAGCTTGTGAAGTACTTCGAAGGTATGGGCTGGAAGCCATATTTCGTAGAGGGTTCAGACCCTATGGATATGCACAGAAAGATGGCTGAAGCTATGGACAGCGTCATCGAAGAGATCAAGGCTATCCAGAAGCACGCTCGTGAGACAGGCGACACAACTCGTCCTGTATGGCCTATGATCGTCCTTAGAACTCCTAAGGGATGGACAGGCCCTGATTATGTAAATGGCGATAAGGTTGAAGATTACTGGAGAGCACATCAGGTTCCTGTAATGATGGATCATGATGATCACCTTGAGATCCTTACAAAGTGGCTCAAGAGCTATCATGCAGAAGAACTCTTTGATGAGAACGGTAAGCTTATCCCTGAGCTTAAGGCACTTGCTCCTACAGGCAACGCACGTATCGGTGCTAACCCTCATGGTAACGGTGGTCTTCTTCTTCGTGACCTTCGTCTGCCTGACTTCCGCAAGTACGCTTTCGATGTAACAGCTCCTGGCGAAAAAGACGGACAGGATATGACAGAACTTGGTAAGTTCGTTCGTGATATCATCAAGCTCAACAAGGAATCACGCAACTTCCGTGTATTTGGTCCTGATGAAACCAACTCTAACAGACTTAATGCTGTATTCGATGAGACAAACAGAGTATGGAATGCAGATACACTTGATATAGATGATGCTCTTAACGCTGACGGACGTGTTATGGACTCAATGCTTTCAGAGCATATGTGCGAAGGATGGCTTGAAGGATACCTTCTTACAGGTCGTCACGGTTTCTTCGCAAGCTACGAGGCATTCATCCGTATCATCGACTCAATGGTAGCTCAGCACGCTAAGTGGCTTAAGGTTTGCAACCAGCTTCCATGGAGAGAAGAGATCGCATCTCTTAACCTCCTTCTGTCATCTAACGTATGGCAGCAGGACCACAACGGTTTCACACACCAGGATCCCGGATTCATGGATCATATCGCTAACAAGAAAGCTGATGTAGTACGTCTGTATCTTCCACCAGATGCTAACTGCCTGCTCTCTACTTTCGATCACTGCGTAAGAAGCCGTAACTATGTAAACGTTATCGTTGCATCTAAGCATCCTCGTCCACAGTGGCTCACTATGGAACAGGCTGTTAAGCACTGCACACAGGGTATCAGTATCTGGGATTGGGCTTCCAATGACCAGGGTCAGGAACCTGATATCATCTTCGCTTGTGCAGGTGAGACACCTACACTCGAGGCACTTGCAGCTGTATCAATCCTTAACAAGGAACTTCCTGAAGTTAAGATCAGATTCATCAACGTTGTCGACCTGTTCAAACTTCAGCCTGCATCAGAGCATCCACATGGTCTGTCACATGCTGAATATGACATGCTCTTCACAACTGATAAGCCTGTAATCTTCAACTTCCACGGCTATCCTACACTTATTCACGAGCTTACATATCGTCGTCACAACAACAGACTTATGCATGTTCGCGGATATCAGGAAGAAGGAACTATCACAACTCCATTCGATATGAGAGTTCAGAACAATATCGATAGATTCCATCTCGTACAGGATGCTCTTAAGTATCTTCCACAGCTTGGAAACCGTGGCGCATATCTCTACCAGCGCATGAGCGACAAGCTTGTTGAGCACAAGCAGTACATCCACGAGGTTGGTCTTGATCTTCCTGAAGTAGCTGATTGGAAATGGGAGAAATAATCCTTTCATAAAGCTCACATAACGGAGTCATAAAAGTGTTTAAAATAAAAGGTCTTGCCGCCGGATGAAAATCCGGGGCAGGACCTTTTTATGTGGAGGAGAGAAACTTCGCACTTGCCAAACATATGTCAACCCTTGAGGCAGCGCCAACGCGGACAGTTTATAATGCATTTTCGTATCTTGAAGGTGTTATAAATTCAAGGCACGATATCTGGAGCTTTATATTCTAGGGGCTGAAACTCGCTTCGCTCAGACATGCAGCCCCTATGCAGAATATAAAGCTCCATCTATCATGCTCCTGAATTTTATAACACCTTCAAAAGATACGAAAATGCATTATAAACTGTCCACATCGGCACTGCCTCAAGGGTTGACATATGTTTGGCAAGTGCGAAGTTTCAGGTAAATTTAATTATAAAATTATCTTCTTAAGAAAAAAGCTTTTCCTCTAAAATCTCCATCCAATTCACTTCCAAAGGTATCTATGATGTTATATCCGGACAGATATTGGTCAATATCTGGATTTGAGCCATTTTCGAAAGTATGTACTACCAGAAGTGCTTCATCTCCGTACTCTCTAAGCACAGCCTGATATCCTGTAAGATTATTGTAGTCATTACATTTGCAGTCTATTACTGTTGTCATACCGTTCTTTATGATATGTTTGACTTCATCATAGAAATCTATAGCCTTATGTGTAGTGTCCCAGGCTCTTTGGTCTATATCAAATATCTCACCGCTAAGGCACATTCTTCCAAGGAATGCTGAGCTTAGGATATAATTGACCCTATGGATGTCATCTGCTGCTCTTAGAACTGCCCATATCTGGCTCTGCTCAGGGCGTATGACTCTGTGAAGGTTAGCGGCTATTACAGGGATGCTCTTGCATTCATGAGCATCAGAGAAGCTGGCCTGTGATACAAGTTCCATCATGGAAGGCTCTAGTCTGTGTCCGCCGCTTGAACAGTTCTCTATTACAAGAGACGGGATTTCATCAGAAAGCTTTTTGAAGAACTTCTGAGTTCCCAGAACGCTTTGTCTAAGGCCCTCTCCAAGACTCTCTGCGCCATCGCAGCCTACACCTATCGTATCGTTATAGTCAATTTTGATATATCCAAATCCGTTCTTTTTCAGAAAATCTATTACCTTCCTTGACAGATAATCTATGCACCAATCATCTCTCATATCAAGGAATCTCTGACCATCAACATTGATTGGATCACCAAAACGCTTTAACAGGTGCTCAGTCTGTTCATACAACTGTGATAGTGTTGCCGCCTTTTCAAACTCGAACCAGATGCCGGGGATAAGGCCGTAAGACTTTATCATATCCGTCATCTCTTTGATTCCATTTGGGAAAAGCTCAGGGCTTTCGTCCCAGTCTCCTATCGTATCCCACCAGAATTTATCAGGCTGTTTGTACCAGCCGCTGTCTATAACAAGGTATTTGACCTTAGTATCTTTAAGTGCTTCGCATATCTTCTTAACATTATCGAGAGTAGGATTGCCCCAAGTCGTGCAGTATTCATTGTATATAATAGGCATATCCTTATCTACATCTGCTATCCGAGGGTTCTGCGCCTTTACAAGCTTATCACTCACTTCAAGTAAAGACTTACCCTTAGCAACAACTGCTTTAGGCGTAGTGAAGCTCTCGCCGCTTCTGATGCACTTACACCAGTGGCCGTAATCAAAATCTGCAAGACCTCCGCACAGCGAAACAGGATCAGCTGTCCTAAAGACCTCTATCTGCCAGCTGGAGGCGCAATATATCTGCACACCGATAAATTCACCGGTAGCAGTGTTTTCAAGAACAGCATATGGGAACCATTTACGGACAGGCATAGAACCTATCTGTCCGAACTTTTCGATTCTGGTGCCATGCTTGTTCCAGGATGGTTCCATGTTAAGATCAGTAAGTTTCTGTGTTAGAAGCTTACCTTCAGCGCTCCAGAAAGACGTCGCTCTATGAAGTACATCCGCATCTATATTATCAATGCAAAAAGATGACAGGAGATCTATTGTGATATCCTTGCTTGATGTATTCTCAAAAACAGTGTAACACTGTATCACATCGCCTTTAGGTATATGATAGGCTGTAACCTTATAATTATCAGCTTCATATACAGTCTTCTCATCATCCTTATATACTTCCCTACATCTTCTGACACTCTCACTATTAGCAAGCGATATACCATTAGTATAATGTCCGTTAAAAGAATCCCCTCTAACCTTCACTTGAAATGCATATACTTCTTCCATAAGTTCTCTCCTTTTGATAAATACCTTCTACCATATTGTCAGATGGTGCCTCGCACTTGGGATGTGCAGTACCCTTAAAGGATTTGCAGAGTCGGACAGATAATAAATCATTGCCACGCTGTTAATCGTTTTATGAATTCATGGCATGATATCTACAGCTTTTTATTCTGGGGTCTGAAACTCGCTTCGCTCAGACATGCAGCCCCCCGGGCAGAATAAAAACCTCCAGCTATCACGCTCATAAATTCTATAAAACAATTAAAAAGCGTGGCAATGATTTATTATCTGTCCGCCTCTGCAAATTCTTCAAGGGTACTGCACATCCCAAGTTAAAAGTTCAAGTAACCAATACTAATAATATTAAAAATTTCTTTATAAAAAATCTTGGAACTTTTGAAATAAATAACAAAAATTATTAATTGCAAACTCATTTTACAAACTTCCCCAGCTTGGCCAGTGCGGTATCATCGAAGGCTTTACAGGAGTACATATACCTCAGGCGGACAGAATATAAATTATCGACGCGCTTTTAATCGCTTTACAAAATTCATGAGCATGATAGATGGAGTTTTTTATTCTGCCCGGGGTCTGCATGTCTGAGCAAAGCGAGTTTCAGACCCCAGAATAAAGAACTACAGATATCATGCCATGAATTGTAAAACGATTAACAGCGCGACAATAATTTATATTCTGTTCGCCTGAGGTATATGTACTCCTGCAAAGTCTTCGATGATACCGCACTGGCCTTGCATGCATTTTCCGAAAAAAAGGATGTCACATTTGTGACATCCTTTTAGTAAGCTATGGAGTTTATTATCAATAGTTCTCTTCGTGAACTTCGAAGTATGACTGAGGGTGATTACATACAGGGCATACTTCAGGAGCCTTGGTTCCTACTACGATATGACCGCAGTTTCTGCACTCCCAAACCTTTACTTCACTCTTCTCGAAGACTTTAGCAGTCTCAACATTCTTAAGAAGAGCACGATATCTCTCCTCATGATGCTTCTCGATCTCGCCTACAGCACGGAACTTTTTAGCAAGCTCCGGGAAGCCCTCTTCCTCGGCAGTCTTAGCAAAGCCCTCGTACATATCTGTCCACTCATAGTTCTCACCATCAGCAGCTGCTGCAAGATTCTCCTTGGTATCGCCGATGCCCTTAAGCTCTTTGAACCACATCTTAGCATGCTCTTTTTCATTGTCTGCTGTTTTAAGGAAAAGAGCTGCGATCTGCTCATATCCCTCTTTCTTTGCTACAGAAGCAAAGTATGTATATTTATTTCTTGCCTGAGATTCACCTGCAAATGCTGCCTCAAGATTCTTCTCTGTTTTTGTTCCTGCGTATGGATTTGTTTTTGCCATGTCTGTATCCTCTTTCTCTTCTACGGGTTTGAATTCAGATTTTGGTTGATGACATTTAGGACATGTCCAGTCATCTCCAAGTTGCTCAAAAGGAACTCCTTCCTTTTCTTCGTCATATATGTAACCACATACCTGACAAATGTATTTCATAGACTGTCTCCTTTCTTTGCTACTACAATCATTTATAACCAGCCATGAGATAAATGATCGTAACAACCTGCCGATTACAAAAAAATTTTGCATAATCTAATTGAAGGCAAAATCTTATATACTAATGATAAATCTATAAATGTTTATTTACAAGATGCAAAAAGAAGCTGTAATTATTTAACTTTATTACTTAATTTTAGTGATAAAAAAGTGCAGTTATCAGAGTTAATTGCACGCTAATAACTGCACTAATATTATAGTAAAGATTCAAAGCCATCGACGAAGTCGATTTAACTGGTGAAGCTCGTGACACCAATTCGTTTTTGAAAGTGGAACACTTTCAAACTTAAACTTTATATTCAAGAATATATGGCTTCTTTCAGATCAGGCTGCCAGCTTCTTTTTCTCATCCTTGTTATAAACCGCTTTAAGAAGAAGTGGTGTTGAAATAGAACTGATGATGATAAGAAGGATTACGGCAGAGAAGTATTCATTAGAGATAATCCCGGCTTCAAGGCCCTTATTGGTTACAATAAGCGCTACTTCTCCTCTTGTCATCATTCCAAGTCCTATCTTAAGTGAATCGGACCAGTTGAACTTAAGTGCCTTGGATACAAGTCCGCAACCAACAATTTTGCCAAGAAGAGCAACTATTACAAATGCGATAGAAAAGACAAGGAGCGTACTGTTCATAGAATCAAAGCTTGTCTTAAGACCTATTCCTGCAAAGAATACAGGAGCAAATACCATGTATGAACTTATATCTACGCGGCGCTCTATATAAGAAGCATCTGCAAGGTTGCACAGAACGATACCGGCTACATATGCACCTGTGATATCAGCGATTCCAAAATACTTCTCAGCAACATATGCCATTGCAAGGCAATATGCAAGGCTGGCTATTGTGATACGTCTTGTGTGCTCATATCTTGTATCAAGCCATGCAAACACTCTATAAACCACAACGCCTGAAACAGCTGCTATAACGAAGAAAAGAACAGACTTAACGATTACCATTCCGGGATTCTGAGTAGTATCTCTAAGGCCCAGAACCATAGTAAGTACGATGATACCAATAACATCATCTATGATGGCTGCACTCATGATGGTAGTTCCTACAGTGCTTGAGAGCTTGCCCATCTCTTTAAGAGCAGCAACTGTGATACTAACACTTGTAGCAGTCATGATAGTTCCGATAAACAGTGCCTTGGTGAATTCTTCTGTACCATAGGAAGAAAAACCATAAAAAGACATATACAGTATAGCGCCCAGAATAAGTGGGATAAATACACCTGCGCAGGCTATGATAGTAGCTTTTACGCCTGTCTCTTTAAGTTTCTTCATATTGGTGCCAAGTCCTGCTTCAAACATGAGCATGATAACACCGATTTCTGCTATACCTGATATAAAATCAGACTCCTGTACAAGACCCAGGAGGCAGTTACCCACAATAAGACCTGCAATGATCTCTCCAACTACCTGAGGTGCCTTGAACTTCTTAGCGACAATACCGAAGATCTTGGCTGATAACAATATGATCGCCAGATCTTTCAAAAACTCATACTTTTCCATAATTTTGTCCTCTTTTCCTCTAACATACAAAAACGATAAACGCCTGTTCCACTGTTATAGCAAAACGGGGGGACATTTATCGTTAATTTACCCTTTTTTATGAATTAATAACCTTATCTGTTTTAGCAAAATAAAGTCAGTGTGTCAAGATAATAATACGTGGTGTTCACAATCTTAACGCTCACAATACAATACACTATTGTACCATATATCAGATATCATCTTGCTTTTTAGCTCTAAACATGGTAAAAATAATAGTTGTGTTTCTATATTAGGAGGAAAAAAATATGATGAAGAAATTAGGTGCTATTGCACTCACAGCAACAATGATGCTTTCACTTATTGGCTGCAGCAAGAAAAACTTTGATGGAAATTATACTGCAGATGTTGATCTCTCTCAGTACATGGGAACTGTCATGAAGGACGCCATGGAATCTGCTGTAGGTACAAGTGATTATGAATGGACAGGAACTCTTGTTGTTCCTTATAAGCTTGAGCTTTCAGAAGGCGAGTATACTCTTACAGTTGACGCTCAGGCTACATCAGATAATTTCAAAGCTTACATGGAAGAGAACATTGAGCCTTTCATGACAAGCGTTTTTGAAAATGAGATTGCTTCTGAACCATCTCTTGAAGGAATGACTATTGATGAAGTTCTTGAGGCTGCTGGTTATTCTTCAATTTGGGAGACAATGGGTTATGAGTCTAAAGAAGATTTCATCGCTGATTATATGACAGAATTCGAAGTTTCTGATTTCGAAGAAGAAGAGACCGGCGAGTATGAAATCGATGGAGATTCAATCACTCTTAAGGGTGTTGAGACCGTTGGTGAAGATGGCGAAGAAGGTGAAGGTTGGATCCTCACATACGAAGATGGCAATCTTACAGGCGTTCTTGATTTAAGTGAATTCGATATCGACGAAGATACAGATATTACATTCGTTCGTGACGCTGAATAATAGCCTTTTAAAAAGGGTGTGGCCTAATGACCACACCCTTTTTCATACTTTATATTTTATTATCCAAGTGTACTCTATAAAAGTGTACTTCATCCAGGTATATCTTATCTAGGAGTATTTATTACTCTTCACTTATAGAGTATCCTGTAATCTCACAGTCAACAGCATACTGTTCACTCTTAGTAGTATTCTTAACATATACTGTAACCT
>JAEEGF011635061.1_pt1 | contig 90149 bp, 89 predicted proteins | sample 9134171 | NCBI WGS metagenome assembly JAEEGF01 (sample SAMN16246542, study PRJNA631951) | gut metagenome | biome: gut microbiome; feature: rumen; material: AP-attached | host: Bos | place: Iran: Karaj | collected 2018-10
ATATGAAATCAAGCGAGTACAGGGACTATTATGAGAGAAAATCCGAAGAAGGGAAACATCCCATGTGTGTCCTCAATGTCATCCGTGCCAAACTCGTAAGTCGCATGTTCGCCGTCATCAAAAGAGACGAAGCATATCAACGGAACTACAAAATATTTACTCCTACCGAAAAAAACTCTCAAAAAATCATTGTCAATTCATAAGAATACCTTATCGGTTTGGAAAGCATATCTTTATCCAGGCCTTGTGGCCAACGGAAGTTAGGCGGTGCAAAAGAGATACTTGGGCCTTTCCCATTTGCCTTGATTGTTAGCCGTCCGATTACACTGTCTTGATTATGTGTTATTTTTTATAGAATTTTTATCTGTATTTCACGCAAATTAACTATTTTTGCTCTCGCATTCCTGGTTCGCAGACAATCACACTGCAAATCTAAGGTTTGCCTTCGTAAATCACCAGTGCAATGAACGACTCGACACCACAACGCATCGCCGTCCTGATTCCCTGCTACAACGAGGCGCAGTCCATTGGCAAGGTGGTGGCCGACTTCAAGGCCGCCCTTCCTGAAGCCGTTGTTTACGTTTATGACAACAACTCGACCGACGGCACAGCACAAATTGCTGCCGAAGCTGGAGCCGTAGTCAGGCACGAGTCTCGACAAGGCAAGGGCAACGTGGTGCGGCGCATGTTTCGCGAAATCAAGGCCGACTGTTATCTTATGGCCGATGGCGACGGCACCTATCCCGCCCAAGCCGCCTTGGATATGGTCAAGCCTGTGCTGGAAGGCGACGTTGACATGGTCATCGGCGACCGTCTCTCGACCACCTACTTCTCGGTGAACAAACGTCCGCTCCACAACTCGGGCAATAAGCTCGTGCGCAGTCTCATCAACCGCCTCTGGAACGTTGAAATCCATGACATTATGACCGGCTATCGCGCTTTCAGCCGCAGGTTCGTCAAACTGTTTCCCGTCATGTCCGAAGGCTTCGAAATCGAGACCGAGATGACCATCCACGCCTTGGACAAGCGCTTCAACATCGTGGAAAAACCAATAGAATATAGCGACCGAAAAGAAGGGAACTCCAAGCTTAACACAGTGAAAGACGGTTTTAAAATCTTGAAAATCATCTTTTCGCTGTTCAAAAACTACCGTCCGATGCTGTTTTTCGGCACCTTGGGGGCAGTGTTGTTGGCCGTAGCCATTGGGCTGTTCATCCCTGTGCTGGCTGAGTATCTGAAAATCGGCCTCGTGCCGCGTTTCCCCACCTTGATTACTTCGGGCTTTTTGGCTTTGGCCGGACTCTTGTCGCTTTTCACGGGGCTTTGCCTTGATGTCATCATCAGCCACAACCGAAAGGCCTTTGAACTTCAACTGATTGCCTTTGAAAATGAATAAATTTATCCTTTTTTGCAAGACCTTCGTCATCCTCATTGCAGCCTATTTCGCCTTTGCCGTCCTGTCGTGCCTGCTTCCCGACAAGAGCATCAAAGCACATATTTCGGAATCTGCGCCCGTGATAGCGGAAGAAGGGCTGTATCCGAAAGCTATTATTAATAAGGAACAATGCCAGATGGATAACTTCACCGACGCTCTGATTATGAATCAGATACACAGCATCGACCGCAAACAGCCTGTCAAATCCGCCATGAGGATGGTCCGCATGAGCGAAAAAGGTCGCGACTGGGACCAAACGGGTCTTCTGCTCCGCACGGTGAATGGCGAAACCCTTGAAGCACGGCACTATGCGCGCTATTGGCACGGCAACACCTTTCTTTTTCGTCCGTTTTTCCTAATCATGGATTTCTTGACATTGAGGCATATTCTGTTCATTGTCAGCTCGTTGCTTATCGTTGCGCTGCTTTGCGCCTATTACCCCAAAGCAGGCATGATGAAAACTTTGGCCTTGGCGATGAGTTTTCTGGTCACATACGGTTTCGTGATGCAGTTTTCGATGCAGTTTTTTCCTGTTTTGGCACTTACCGTCATCGGTAGCTTTCTGGTTATAAAGTATGGAAAATTAGCCAATTTCGGCCTTTTGTTTTTCGTCATTGGCTCCCTGACTTGTTATTTCGACCTGCTCACTACGCCCTTGCTGACTTTGGGAATTCCTTTGGTCGTCATGCTCTCATTGAAAGACGATGAAGACTTCCGTTTTAAGGATAACTTCATTGAAATCAGCAAAATAACCTTGCTTTGGGGCCTGGGATTTACCCTGACATTTGTCTCGAAATGGGCCTTGGCGAGCCTCATTTTAGGCCAAAACATCTTCGCCGATGCCTACAAGGTAGGCCTTTACCGCATGGAGGCTGAGGAATTCACCCGCTGGGAAACCGTGACGAGGAATTTCGACATGCTCAACCTGTGGATTATCGGCATTGCCTCTGTGGTTTTGCTAGTTTTTAGTTTTATTAAACACTTGAAAATCAGCTATAAGAAAGCTGTTTTGCTCTTGCTCATTGGTATGATGCCATACATTTGGTACCTCATTTTGGCCAACCACAGCTATCTGCATTGGTGGTTTACTTATCGGCTGCAAGCTATTGCGGTGGTTTGTCTGCTGTTTCTGCTTTGTGGCGGGCGTTCAGAAGTAACAGACGGTTCATCTCGTTTATAAACGGGAAAGCTGCGAGCTTTTCTAATCTTTTCCCTCAATATCCCCTTACCCTGTAGTCAACGGTGGTGGGCTTACAATCAATCCTAAAGCAAAAACTCCGATGCCTGCAATGTGATTATCCCTTCATCGTTGACTAGTTGCGCTATAGGATCCATTGTGATGACATACTTCGGGTAGTTGTCCTTGATACGCTTGAGGTTGCCATATTCGCGCTCGTAAGTCTCGGGACTCGATATTTGCAGCGACACCTGATAATAAGCAACCTCATCACCGCGACGGGCTACGAAATCAATCTCTTTGCCGTCGAGCTGGCCCACATAGACAGTATATCCCATATTCAGCAACTTGATATAAACTGCATTTTCCAGCACCTTCTCCATATCTGGCTGGCGTTTGTCACGACAAAGGTAATTGCGGATGCCAAGGTCTTCGTAATAGTATTTTTCCTGTTGCTCGAAAAGCCGTTTTCCCCGGATGTCATAACGCTGTACGCGGTCAATCATATAGGTGGCGCACAGAGTGTCCATATAGTCGGCCACGGTATTCGAAGAGACTGATGACTCTCCGTTTTTCAGACATTTGGCTATGCTGTTGGCAGAGAACAGTTTCCCGCTGTTGTCGGCCACAAATCGCGCCAGATTATCGATGAATGCAACATTCCTTATCTGCTTTCGGTTGATGATGTCCTTCACGAAAATGGTGTCGTAGATGCTACCAAGGTAGTCAGTGCGTGTGCGGATATCCTCAGCAGGAATGTTACACAGGAATGGTAACCCGCCCCAGCGCAGATAGGAAGTCAGTGCTTCAGGTGAAGGCGAAATCTTGTGAAACTGTAGGAACTCACAATAATTTAGGCTCTGAATATGGACCCGCAGATATCTGCCGGCGAATACTGAGGCAATATCGCTCGACAGCATCATCGCGTTGCTGCCCGTCACCACGATATCCATATTCGGTTGCTTCACCCAGTAGCGCAACGCCTTTTCAAAAGACGTTATCTCCTGCACCTCGTCAATCAGTAGGTAGTTATGCTGTCCCTGTGCAATGTGGGCTTTTATCCAATCGTTTAACTGCCTGAATGAGTTGATGTCGGCATAGTCGGGGTTCTCCATATCAATATACATCACATTGCCCCTTTCTTTCAGCAAATCAGCTAAACACTCAAGAATACAACTCTTTCCGGCCCTGCAATGACCCGTGAGTACGACCACTTCTCCCTTGTCTAACAAGTTCAGAATATGGTCTGTATATGCTTCCCTTTCTATTCTCTTCATAGTTAAAATTTTCTGCAAAAATATAAAAAGTTTTAAATATACAGAGAAATGATAGGATCACTTATTCCACAGTCACTTTTCGCACTGTCACCGTGTTTCTGGTTTCGAGGCGAACCATGTAGAGGCCTGACTTGCAACCCCCTAGGTCAATGGTGGATGGACCATTGATAACCGTGTTCAAAATTTCCTGACCCAGCAAATTGCTGACGGAAACACGCACTTCACCCAAACATTCAACCTTTAGGATTCCAGTGGTAGGATTGGGGAATAAACGGATATCTTGAGCGTTTTCTGAAACATCAGTGAAGTGAATCAACAAATCCATATATTCCGACTCGCACTGCTCATCTCCGCGGATATAAACGCAGTTGACGGAGTAATAGGCGTCTTCAGGCGTGATGCCATAGATGTTGTCGAAGAACTCGTAACTTCCGGTACCATTGTAGGAAATCTCTGCAATGAGTTCTTCATCCTTGTTAACACCCGTGGTGCGAATCACCTTGAAATGATGGAGGTTTGCGGTGAAGACAGGACTGTCCCAAGTGAGGTGGGCGCCATACTCCTCATCGTTGTGCCATTGGTATTCGCCTTCGAGGTTCTGCACGGGATAGCAGGTCAAAGTGCCTTCTTCACAGTCGTTGTTATAGGTCAGGAAGACACCGTCCTCAAGCTCATCGCTGACGAAAAGTTCATTGCCTTCCCAATCCAAGACGGTGAACGAGCATTCAAAGTCGGTGTCGTATTGTTCGTTGCTGTGGTACCAGCCGTGGTTCCAGATGAAGTTGAGGTCACCTTTCAGTAGGGGCAGGGTGATGGTTTGCTCGGCGCCTTCCATCATGGTGATGATAGCGATGCGTTGTCCGCTTTCGGAGGTCACGCTGATAGACGCACCTTTCCAGCCGTCGCCACCGTTGTCGTGTAATACGAAGGCGAGGTCGCATTTCTCGCCCACAAGGACGCTGCGGTAGGTGGTGCGGCTTATGCCTGCCTCGTTGGTGACGAAGATGGAGTACTCGTATAGACCAGGAGCAAGACTGCTGTCCTCATAGCTCATTTCCGCACCCACTTGGACTTCGGTCAAAGTTGCAATAACCTCGAAGTTGCGGCGTATGGTGACGGAATCAATCGTAGTCAAGGCGTTGCCGTTGAGGTCGGTTGAAGGGTTGGTCCAGCTTAGAATGACACCATCGAAAGAGTCCTTTTCAACCACTTGCATGTTGGAGACGCTGTCGGGACGTTGGTAATATTCGTTTGTGTTGGGGACGATATGTCCGGTAAAACCATTCAAAAGGTTGAATGCATATTTTGTGGTGTTGAGTGCGCCGATAGGGCACCATGCATCATCTCGTCCACTCCAGCCCCAGTTGAAGTGGAAGTAGTCGTTCTCATCGTATCCATCGCACACAAAGGCGTGACCGCCTTGCCAGTTGTCGTCGGAACCACTGTAGTAAAGTGGAATCTGCTCATCCAGGCCACCGTCTTTCAACATTTGGGCCCATTGCTCGTTGGAATAGCCCATGCCAGGGATGAAATTGTAGTTGCTGACATGGTCGTCGCAGTTGTAGCGGAAATAGTTGCGCAACGCAGGTGGGACGTCTTCGGAATAGGCACCACTGCCGCTACCACTATATTGCATATCGACAGAGATGCCGCAGTGATGCAGGAATTGAGCGATGTAGAAGATTTCGTCCTCAGTGCTGGTGGAATCCAAGGTCAAAGGCATCAACTCGAAATGGTATTCGGTAGTGCCGAAATTAGCGGTTTGTTGTGGATACCATGAAGGATAGTAGGAATGGGAACCGACCCCTTGCGGCGGCCAATCATAAAACTTCATCACCTGTGCCATGGCTATTGCCACACAGCCTGCATAGACATGACCACCATTGCCTTCGGGGTCTTCGGGGCATTGGCTGTTCCAGGGGAAGTTCTGGTTCCAAAGTGATTGGCAAAGCGGACCGAATACGGCTTGGGTCGAGCGGCCTTTCTGTAGGCTGCCTGTCTGGCTCACCGAATTCCATTCAGCGACGATGTCGGGTGTGGCGACAAGGTTGTGTTCGCGCACATAATTAATTTCTTCACGGTAGCTGTCCAAGGTGAACTGGAAGCCTTCGGAAACATTTTGCGGGTCGTATTGGCCCGAAGTGGAGTAGGCCAAAACAGGCTTCACGCGGTCATCGCCGGCGATGATGACGAAACCTTCGCCGCCTTTGACGTTGAAGACGTAGTAGTCGGTGCCGCCGCGATTTAAGTCAACAGCTGCTGACACACAATTCAGTTGAATGTCTGCATTTTTCTGTCCTACAGCGGTGGTGCCCAGGAACTTGGCACCCAATTTTTCGGCCTTCTGTTGGTCGACAGGGCCAGCCATCACACTGCCAACACAGGCGGCGATTAGGCAAAGGGATAATAAAAACTTCTTCATGGAAATATGGTTTTTTTTGTTATTCGACAATTCGAAAAGCAAAAATAGTTTTTTTCCCCAATTGGGTGATGTTGAAATAGAAAAATCATTTCCAAGAAACTTATAATATTTCTTAATGTGGAAATTAGGCAATCCAGTTAGTCGGATTAACATTCTATTCCGAAAATTGTCAAACCATCAATACTATTTGCAAAATTTTGCACAGAAAAAGAAGATGTTTTCAAGAAGGTATGCAAATTTTTACTATTTTTGCAGCCAGAAAGAAATTCTATAATGACAAAGAATCTTTGGAAAGAGATAGGAAACACCCCGATTGACTTTGCAACTCTGGCTGCTTTTTTCCCAGAGTATAAGTGCAAGTATAATAAAATCAGTGCTTTAGAAAAGGAAAAGACTCTTCTGCGACTGAAGCAAGGGCTTTATGTGCCTACTTCACAAGCATCAGGCCAGCTTCTGTCTGAGGGCTTGATAGCCAATCATCTCTATGGCCCTTCGTATGTGTCGATGCAATATGCTTTGAGATATTATGGCCTGATTCCTGAACAAGTTCATACAGTCTCTTCCGTAACGACAAAGCGCAGCCGCATCTTCCAAAATTCCTTGGCAAGGTTTGAATACGTTCATGTTGATGAAGCGGCTTTCCATATTGGCGTTAGAATGGAAAAAACGGCAAACGGTTCCTCGTTTTTGATTGCCTCGCCGGAGAAAGCTCTCTGCGACTTGATAGCGGACATATCGTACCTCAATTTGCGCTACAGAAATGAAATATTAATTTGGCTGGAAGATGACATTCGTTTCGACATGGACGAACTTTCTCGCTTTGACAAGAGCATTTTGAGAGAGTATGCGAATGTAGGAAAGAAAAAGAATATGATCAATCAACTCATTAGAATTATAGAATCATGAACACTATTTTTGAACAGATGTTGGCTGGTTATGGAAACTTGCCAGGTTGAAATTATGTTAGTTAGAATGAGTGGACGCTTTCTCTTAGTTTGGTTTTTTATTTTAGGCTTTTCTTCGATTGGTCTGGGGCAGTCCATCTATTATGAACCTGGCTTCAACGTGGGTCACTACACCCCGTTCAGCGAGCGGCATAAGTACATTTCGGACTACATGCAATACAGCTTTGACCTCCGCATTGGATGTCAGACCACAGGTGAAAAGCGTTGGCAGCAGGAATACGCTTATCCTTCATACGGACTGCTGTTTGGTTACACGCACAACACCCTCGACAGCGTCATCTATTACACGCACGAAGGGAACCAATACGGTCCCATCGGGGACTGTTTTTCCTTGGCTGGCTTCATCAACGGCCCGATTTATCAAGGCAAGAACTGGTCGTTCGATTACGACATCATCTACGGCGCCGACCTTTGGATGCGCTACGGTAACGAAATGTTAGGCTCGGCACTCAATTTCCATGTCAGCTTTGACCTGGGGCCAACCATTAAACTCTCGGAGAATTTGGATTTGGCCGCACGTTATCTCTATTACCATTCCTCCAACGGTGCTACCTTCCTGCCAGACAATGGCGTCAACAGTCACAGCGTCAGGCTGGCCTTGCGCTATCATCCGCAGGGACGGAAAGAGTTTATCCACAGCGACCCCGAGCCCTTCGTGAAGCAAAACAACTGGTTCGTCTCGGAAGGCATTGGATGGCTGCAAACCTACACCAGGCAAGAAGGCCAACTGCCAGACGAAACACCCTTTTTCATCGGCAACACACTGCGCTTTGGTTTCTCGCGACAGTTCAACCCAAAATTCCGTTGGGATGTCGCCGTTGACTTGCTGTGGACAGGAGAGACTCGCTATTGCCACGAACTCGTCGGAGAGCCTTACAACTTTTGGAACTCAACCCACATCGCTGCCTCCGCCGATTTCGAGATTCTTTTCGGACGGTTTGCCTTCAGTGCCGGAATGGCCTATTACCTCTATCATGGCTCAGACTACCTTCCTGCATTCTACACACCCTACTACGAACGGGTTGGCTACAAGTTATACCTTGGCAAAACCAACCGAATGTTCATTGGCACCTTAATGAAAATTCATCTGAATTCCATCGACTATATCGAATGGACTTACGGAATACTGTTTTAAACGCTATCAAAAAAACGTTTTTACTGTTTACGCTTCTATTCGCACCTTTTAACGTTTTTTATTCTCCTGTGATAAAAGTGATTTCCGTATCCTTGCCAGCATTGTGACCGTCCTTGGTGTAGAACCCATCCCCCTTTACAATAAAGCCATACTGATGGGATGGCTCAAGGAGGAAAGACACCTCCAGCGTCTTGTCATCGCGCCATGTGTAGCCTTTAACAGGAGGAAAATCTATCCCTTGACTCAAATACAAAGAGATACCTTCGGTCATCGGTTTGGAGAATTTTATGGTGAGAAGGAAAGGACCGCTGGGAACATTCTTGGCACCATTCTTTATACTGACTTTGTACGTGGCATTCAGTTTGGCTTGCTGTTTTTGCTGCTTCTTGTATTGCTTCAAGTCAAAGTCATTGACGGCTTTGACATAGACGGGCATGAAGTCGGACATGGTGACATACGTTTCACGTTGCTGTTCATAGTATTTCAGTGCGTCACACAAGGTTTGGGTGAGGATGAAACCGTGCTTTTCTTCCTCTTTGACGAGTGCCTGTTCATCGATTTGTGGGTAGTGCGTCTTCATATATCGAATGACTGAAGCACGGACAAACGTTTCGTCCATCATGGTCTTGGCCGAGCTGTAGGCCTCTTGTCGCAATTGTTTTTCTCTCTCCTTGAACACCTTTTTGGCGGATTGGCTCATCAATGGCCAGAATTGGTCGTTCAGAGGGTTGCAGTAATGGTGGCAGAACTCGTGAATGACAATAGGCAGTACGGAATTGGCATTGTAGGATGCATTTCCATTCTCATCGACATGGCAGTTGCCTATGACAGGGCTCAATGCGGTGCTGCCATCCTTCAGTTGTGCACTGCACCCGTAGTTGTTCGGACCTACCAGTAAACTGAGCACGATGCGGAAAGTGCTTCCGCTTTGTGGGCCGAAATAATTGTCGAACCAGCTGTAGTCCACTTGCTGATTGATGGCATCGAACGCCTGTTTGAACTGCTCATGTATGTCTTCTTGCTTCGAGTACCAATCGTGGAAATGGGAGGCGCGGTAAAAATCGTTCAACGGTTCCAAGAACTCCTTTTTCTGCTGGTCTGGCCAACGGTCGAAAGAGTTATCGCCACCTTCTAAAAAGCTGTCGTTTAAGACTATGGCACCGCTTTCGGTCAAGGTAATATGTAAGCCGTAAGAAGCGACAGCATCATATCCTATTCCATATTCCTGTTGGTAGCAGCTGGCCTTCTTCACAACTGGATGCTCCTTGAATGGAGCAAAAACGGAATCGACTTCGTGTGCATAGCTGGGAACCATGCACCGATTGTATTCGTTGGAGCCCGAGAGCCGCCAGACCGTAGCCATCAGATCGACACATTCATCAAAATGAACTGGTGCGGAATTTTGAGCGAAGAGAGCCTGTGTTGAGAGCAGGGTAATGAAGAGGACGGCAAACAGTTTTTTCATAATTCAGGAATAAAGGTTATAACATGCAAAAATAACCATAATTCCTCAAGCCGTAACATTTCCCAATGAAAATTTTCCCAACAGTTTGCCTGTAGGGCTGTCGTATCACGGCAGCCGCAATGCTATTTTGCCTGTGGTGTTGTCGTATCACGGCAGCCGCAATGTCGGTTTACCTGTATGTCTGTCGTATCACGGCAGCCGCAATGCTATTTTGCCTGTGGTGTTGTCGTGCCCCGTCAGCCGCAATGTCGGTTTACCTGTATGTCTGTCGTATCACGGCAGCCGCAATGACAATCCGCCTTGGCGGCTGCCACAATGTGACAGCCCTACAATGTGTGACAGCCCTATAATGTTGGATTGCGGATTTTTTTGTAATTTTGCCGCAAAAATATATGAATCCGGTCACCATCAGACTTCTTAACCAGCAACTAATTGCCCAACAATTCAGCGACCCTGCCGAGGTGGTGCGCCATGCGGGGGCAATGCAGGCACAGGAATACCGCATGATGCGGTGGGCGGTGGCTATGCGGACAAAAAAACCTTCGGCAAAGGCTTTCAAGAAAGCATACGACAGCGGACGGATTATCCGAATTCACCTCATGCGCGGCACATGGCAATTGGTGGCCGCTGAGGACTATTGGGCCTGGCTCACGCTTTGTGCGCCCAAAGCCATCGCTGTGACCAAAGGGTGGATGAGCAGCAACAAAATCACCATTCCTGACGAGGAACTGATGCAAGTGAGGGAGATTCTTGCTCAAACTGCCGCCGACAAGGGGAGTGTCACCAAACAGAACTTCGTGGAAGCATTGACGGAGAAGGGCATCACCTTAGACGAGCACAGGCTTTCGTACCATATCCGCATGGCAGAGATGTCGGGAACTATCTGTAGCGGTGACTTGCATCCCTCAAAGGCCACCTATGCCCTCACAGCCAACAAAATAAAGACTCCGTCCGAAAAGTCAGAGCGCGACGAGGCTTTGAAATGTTTCACTCGCGCTTATTTTCGTAGCCGCCAGCCAGCCACATTGGATGATTTCGTCTGGTGGTCGGGATTGGGCGTCAGCGACTGCAAAAGAGGCATTATGCTGCTTGGCAACACTATCCATGTGGAACGATGGGAAGAGCGCGAGTTCTATCTCACCGACGATTGTCGCACACGTGGTCTCCGCAAGGGCAAATACTTGCTGATTCCGCCTTACGACGAATATCTGATTGGCTACAAAAGCCGCGACATCGTGCTAAACCCCGAACACAAGCATCGTGCCCACAACAACAGCGGCATCTTCCAGCCCATCATTGCCAAAGACGGCATCGTCTGTGGCAATTGGAGCCCCTTCAAGGACAAATGCCAAGCTGAGTTTTTTCTTGGGGAACACGCGGGCGATTTGCAGGAAGAGTGGGCGAGATATGGGAAGTTTCAGAAAAGTTAAATCCAGAGGTCGTTCATCTTCTTTGTGCGGGCAGCATTAGATATTGGCTGCCGCAATCAAGATAGCCTAATGTGGTTTGTTTCATAATCTTGATAGCCATATTCCAAAAAGCTTGTCATAAACTTCATAGATTCCAAGATGCCGCGTAACCAATTGCCTGTCCATGAGTGACTTCACGGTGGTTTGCACAGAGCTCGCCGCTGAAAGATGGTATTTCTTGATGAATTTCGACCCTGTCACTGCCTTGATTTTGCCTTCGCTGTTGATGGCCATCAACAGCTCCTTTTGCTTTGCCGTAAGTTGATAAAGCAGGTCGGCATAGATTGGGCTGTTGTCCTTCACGATTTCATCAACGGTGGCATCAATCCAATCATTTTGGCAAATCTCACCTTCTTTTGTGTTGGAAAACAAGTAATTAAGCACCTTTTGAATATACCATGTAACGCCTTCAAATTGATTGTAAATGGTCTTAACGACTCCTGTTTCCAAATGTTTTCCCGCCCTTTCGAAATGCATATTTGCGAAGTCGTTGTATTTTGTAAGATCAATACGTTCCAAATTGAGAGTGGACGTGGAAGCATAGAATGGGCGCGAGGTCGAGAAGAACATTTCGCTGAGCAGATGGCGTTCGGAGCCGGAGAACACGAAACAAGCGTTGCTACACCTTTGTATTTTCGTCCTCAAAATTGCCTCCACGTTCTTTTCGGGATAATATGAAATCTGCTGAAACTCATCGATGGCAATCAGGCACGGAATTTCCGACTGGTTGATGTATTCGAAAATCTGGTCCAATGTCGTATTGGCACTCTGGATGTTACCCACTTCTACATTCCAATTTGGGGTGCCGAAAGAGTCGAAACTGATGCCAGGCCGTAATGAAGTGACCACTCTAACGAACTTTTCAAAAGCCCTCTCGCTCCTTGACTGAAGCGTGTTTAGGATTACCTTCCCCATTTCGGCCACAAGGTCGTTCAGGTTCTTTGTCGAATATATATCGATGACGAAGGTGTGATAGGCTTCTTTGATGGCTGTTTGTTGGAAAACATGGAATAGAAGCCCCGTTTTCCCCATGCGGCGCGGTGACATCAGCACCACGTTGTTGCCGTTGGTCAACAAGCGGGTCAGTTTCGCTGTCTCCGCTTCCCTGTCGCAGAAATATTCCGGACCTTCATAACCCGATGTCACGAATGGATTCTTTGGCATTTCATCTGTTTTTTAAGTTATTACGCTGCAAAAATACATAAAATTTCAAATATTACGTATTTTACATTACGGTTTTTACGTAATAATTTCATCAAGGTGAGAACAAGCGAGGCAGCCCTTTTGGAGCTGCCATGCAAAAAAAACATTTAGCAGGTATTTCAAGCGTAACACAGGCATACTACCATCGGAGTTTAGAAAAAACGATAATGACCTCATATTTTAAGTATGAATTTTATTATAGTACTTTCCAAAATATGTAAATTTGCCCCGATAATCTGAAACCTGTTGAAATCATGGAATACATAAGAATAACGAAAGCCAATTTGGAGAAAGAGCACATCTGCTGCGCCATTTCCAACAACAACGATGTACAGGTCGCTTCCAAAAAGGCTTGGCTTGCCGAGCGCTTTGATGATGGACTTGTGTTTTTGAAAAGCGTGGAACGCGGAAAGTGTTTCATCGAATATCTCCCGGCCGAGAATGCCTGGAATCCCATCTTGGCCGATGGATACATGTATATCGACTGCCTTTGGGTGTCAGGCTCTTTGAAAGGACATGGATATTCTAATGATTTGTTGGATGCATGCATCCAAGACAGCAAGTCCCAAGGCAAGAAAGGATTGTGCGTACTGTCGTCGGCAAAGAAGAAGCCTTTTCTTTCCGACCCTAAGTTCCTGAAGTATAAAGGTTTCAGCGTGTGCGATGAGGCCAGTAACGGAATCCAGCTTTGGTATCTGCCTTTTACGAAAGATTCAGAGGCACCAAAGTTTAAGGAATGTGCCAAGCATCCCCATATTGACGAAATGGGATATGTGATTTACTATACTAACCAGTGTCCGTTTAACGGCAAGTACATTCCGATTGTCGAGGCCGTCGCGAAAGAAAACGGAATTCCTTTCAAAGCCATCCATTTGCAGAGCAAAGAGGAGGCCCAAAACGCTCCCACGCCCGTCACCACCTACGCTGTCTTCCACGATGGCGAATACATCACCAACGAACAGATGAACGACAAGCGGTTTCTAAAACTGATTGGAAAGTGAGTCAATAAAACAAAATAATTATGTCTAAAATCACCACAAAACAAGAGCTCCTCACCGCTATCGAAGACGGTTACACCAAACTCAATGATCAAATCGGAAAGATGACAGCGGAAGAAATCACCGCGCATTTCAGTTTCGTTGCTGACCCGAAGAAATGCGGTGTGCGCTGGCAATACGACTGTTGCCTGCGTGACCTGCTGATCCACATTTACGAATGGCAGGTGCTGCAACGTTTTTTTGTGCAGAACATCCGAGAGGGTCATCCAAAGGATTATCTCCCCGACGAATACCGCAAATGCTATCACGAAATGGACAAGATGCTGGTGGAGAAGCACCAAAACACATCCTTGGAGGAAGCCCAACGCAGGCTGCAACAGACCCACAAGGAGATGCTGGACCTCGCTGAAAGCTTCACCGAGGAGGAACTATTCACCAAAGGCTACTACAAGAACACCTACACTACCAGTATGGCGGCTTATTTCGAGAGCGTCACCTCAAGCCCATACGCACAGGCGGTGAAACTGCTGCAGACGCATCAGAAGAATTTGAAAAAAGTGCGTTAAAGATAAAGTTGGCAAAAGAGATTAAAAAAGAGAATACTATTTATGAGTAACGAGAAGGAAATACAGAAAGTGACCTTGTATGGCAGTGTAGTCAACTTGGTTTTGGTGGTGTTCAAGTTTGTGGCTGGCGTTTTGGGCCACAGTGCTGCCATGATTGCCGATTCCATACATTCATTGTCCGATTTCGCCACCGACATCGTGGTGCTTCTATTTGTTCATATTAGCCACAAGCCGAAGGACAAGTCGCATGACTATGGGCATGGAAAGTTCGAGACACTCGCCACCACTTTGATTGGCGTGGCATTGTTTGCCGTTGCCGTGGGCATTTTCATTGATGGAGCGAAGAAAATCGCATTTTGGGCACATGGCGGCACACTCATTGTGCCTGGAACACTTGCGTTGTGGGCCGCTTTGGTGTCGATTCTCCTGAAGGAACTCACTTACCAGTATACGCACCGCAAGGCGGAGCAACTGCAATCGCAGGCGATGAAAGCCAATGCGTGGCATCATCGCAGTGACGCGCTCTCGTCGGTCGGGACGGCTATCGGTATCGGTGGTGCCATCTTGTTGGGAGAGCGTTGGGCAGTGCTTGACCCTATCGCCTCTATTGCCGTGGGAGCGATGATTGTGAAGGTGGCCATCGACCTGTTGCGTAGTGGCATGGGCGAGCTGATGGAGCAGTCTCTGCCCGAATTGGTTGAAAACGAAATCATTGAGATTGCGCAGAGTGTGCCTGATGTTTCCAAACCTCACGAGCTGTGCACCCGACGCATCGGAAACCATTATGCCATTGAGATGCACATCCTGATTGACGGTGACATGTCGTTGAAGGAAGCGCACGCAAAGGCCACCGAAATTGAACATCGTCTAAAAGAGCGCTATGGCGAAGAGACGCATGTTGCCATTCACGTGGAGCCTTTGGAAGAGGGGTGAAATCAAAGAAAGGCTTGTGTGAGTACATTTCTTCATAACATTGTTTCAATACATCCAAAGATGTAAGTGTATCTAATAATCAAATACCATGACACAATATACTATCAGGAAGATTCGTCAAAAGGAACTGCCATTGATGGAAGATTTTCTTTATGAGGCCATTTTCATTCCCGAAGGTGCGGCCTCTCCTCCCAAATCAATTGTCAAAAACGAAGATTTGCAGGTGTATGTTCGGGATTTCGGATTGTCATCCGATGACAACTGTTATAAAAAATATCGCTCTCGGTTCAGAAAGAAAACTATGCTGCAAAGATGTATTTCAAAGCAGGGTTTTCAGTGTTGAAGGAAATTCAAAATGAGTACATAATGGTCTTGAATTTAATTGAAACAACCCATCAAAGTGACAGAAGTCATTTTCCTGATGCCGGTGCTGCTCGTTGCGACCTGCTACAAGGACGGTAGCCCCGATATGATGACCGCTGCTTTCAAGAGCAAACCGCGACAGTTCCACATTTTTTTCATACCTTTGCACAAAATTTTTCAAAATGAAAAGACTAACATTTACCTTTATCTTATTAGCAATGTGTTTTTCAGGTTTTTCACAAAAAGACTGGTTTCGTTTCAACGATTACCAGGCTGACAACGAACGGATTATCAACGACAAAGAGTATCCTGAGGTGGTGTTTATGGGCAACTCTATCACCGAGAACTGGGCATATTTCCATCCTGAGTTCTTTACCTCACATAACTACCTCGGTAGGGGCATCGGAGGTCAGACCTCGGCTCACATGCTGGTGCGTTTCCAGAGCGATGTCATCGGCCTGCACCCCAAGGCGGTGGTCATCATGGCTGGCACCAACGATGTGGCCCACAACGATTTATGGGTCACTCCCGAGCAGGTGGTCAATAACGTCATCTCGATGTGCACTTTAGCCAAAGCCAACGGCATCATTCCCATCATCAGCTCCATCACGCCCTGCACCTCGTTTGGGTGGAGACCCGAAATCGAGAACGCCGGTCAGACCATCGTTGACATTAACAAATGCCTGAAAGCCTACGCCGAGTCCAATGGCATCATATACGTGGACTACCATTCCGCCCTCGCTGACGAAAACCAAGGCTTTCCTACCTCTTTGAGCGGAGATGGTTGTCACCCCAACCCCGACACCTATTTTATAATGGAGGAGATGGTCCTGAAGGCAATACATGAAGCATTGAAATAATGCCAAACACCATCTATTTTCAGCCCTACTCTTCCCCTTGTGGTCGGCTGATGCTCGGTTCATACGCTGGTCAACTCTGCCTTTGCGATTGGAAAGTGGAAAGCCATCGTCGCGTTGTGGACAGCCGCCTGCAAAGAATATTGAAATGTACTTTCAGACAAGAGCCTACCGAGATAATCAATATGGCATGCAGGCAATTGGACGAATATTTCCGACATGAACGCCAATCCTTTGACCTCCCGTTGTTTTTTGTAGGCACGGAGTTTCAAAAGAAAGTATGGCAGACCTTGCTCACCATCCCATACGGCACGACCGTTTCCTACGCCGACCTCGCCCGACGCATCGGGATGCCCCGTGCGGTGCGTGCCGTTGCCAACGCCAACGGTGCTAACGCTATCAGCATATTTGTACCTTGCCATCGTGTCATCGGCAGTGACGGCTCGCTCACCGGCTATGGCGGCGGGTTGCCCGCCAAGAAATACCTGCTGGAGTTGGAAAATCCCCAAATCATACAAGATGCTCTATAAATTTGGGAATCAAATTGTTTTTATTTCACTATTTGAAATAAATTTTCTTATTTTTGCGCGCTAAATTAGTGAGTTATTTCTATGCCCAGCATCAGCGATTACATCGGCATTTTTCGTAAGGGCCTGTTTCCCCGTGGGAAAAATAATTCAGGTGTTGCGTTTATCGATGTTGAGGTTGGAGTGAATGACAAAAGGGTACATGATTTTGGTGCCGTCAATGAGGTTGGAATCGAATTACATTCTACTTCAAAAAAAGAGTTTTCCCACTTTGTCAACGATGTAGAATTCATTTGTGGGCACAATATCATCCATCACGACATTAACTATCTCAAAGACATTGCGGGTGTTGCCAAAAAGAAACTTATTGATACGCTATACCTTTCCCCTTTACTCTTCCCCAAGCGACCTTACCACAAATTGTTGAAAGATGACAAGTTGCAAACGGAAGAGGTAAACAATCCGCTGAACGATTGTCGTAAAGCTCGCGATTTGTTTTATGATGAAGTAAATGCCTTCAACGCCTTGGCACCCGAATTGCAGTCCATTTATTACGGTCTGCTTCATCAGGTCAAAGAATTTTCGGCATTTTTCGAGTTTGTTAATTACAGCATTGAAAATCAGCAAATTGAATCGTCGATTTTTGAGGTATTTAGAGAGAAAATCTGTTCGCATAGTCCGATCAGTTCGTTGGCGGTTTTACATCCTGTGGAGTTGGCCTATGGTTTGGCGCTCATTTCCTGTTCTGACAGTAGTTCCATCACACCTCCTTGGTTGATGCGCAATTTCCCCTACATTGAAAATGTCTTGAAACTGCTTTGCAACACGCCTTGCCACGATAGCCAATGCTCCTATTGTGAAAGTCGTTTGAACATCCATAAAAGTTTGCAGACTGTGTTTGGCTATGACGAATTCCGTACTTTTGATGGTGAACCTTTGCAGGAACTGGCCGTACAAGCTGCTGTAAATGGTGAGTCGTTGCTGACCATCTTTCCCACAGGCGGAGGCAAGTCACTTACTTTCCAGCTGCCTGCTTTCATGGCAGGTAGGGCTATGCACGGATTGACAGTCGTAATCTCGCCTTTGCAATCGCTGATGAAAGACCAAGTGGACAACCTTGCCGAACAAGGCATCACCGAAGCCGTTACCATCAATGGATTGCTTGACCCTGTGAGCCGCGCCGATGCTTTCGACCGTGTGGACGATGGTAGCGCGACTTTGCTTTACATTGCTCCTGAAATGTTGCGTTCAAAGACTATTGAAAAACTTTTGCTCTCTCGCAATGTGGTACGTTTCGTCATTGATGAGGCACATTGTTTCTCATCGTGGGGACAGGATTTCAGGGTCGATTATCTCTATATCGGTGATTTTATCCGCAAATTGCAGGAAGCGAAACACTTGTCACACCCAATTCCTGTTTCTTGTTTCACTGCTACGGCAAAACAAAAGGTCATCACTGACATTTGTGATTATTTCAAGCGGAAACTGAACTTGGATTTAGAACTTTTTGCCTCATCTTCGGCAAGGAAAAACCTTCAGTATTCCGTTTTTTACGCTGAAACAGAGGAAGATAAGTACAATATGCTTCGCGGCCTGATGATGAGCAATCCTTGTCCGACTATCATTTATGTGTCGCGCACCAGAAAAACGAAGGAATTGGCCCAAAAACTCACTGCTGACGGCTTATCGGCTTTACCCTTCAACGGGAAGATGGATTCGAACGAGAAAATCGCCAACCAAAATGACTTTATGGCCAACCGTGTTCAGGCGATGGTGGCCACCTCGGCCTTTGGAATGGGTGTGGACAAAAAGGATGTCGGGATGGTGATTCATTACGACATATCTGATTCTTTGGAGAACTATGTGCAAGAGTCTGGGCGCGCTGGTCGTGATCCGAAAACCGCTGCCAAATGTTATGTGCTCTACAGCGACCACGATTTAGACAAACATTTCATTCTGCTAAACCAAACCAAGTTGAGTATCAGTGAAATACAACAAGTTTGGAAGGCTGTCAAAGATTTTACGAAGTTGCGGAAACATATCTGCTGTTCCGCTTTGGAAATCGCACGTCAGGCAGGTTGGAACGACGAGGTCCCTGATATTGAAACTCGTGTTCGTACTGCTCTGGCTACCCTTGAAGAAGCGGGTTATGTCAGTCGCGGAAACAATGTCCCTCATATTTTTGCCACGGGCATTATGGTGAAGAACATGGATGAAGCGCACAAACGCATTGAATGTTCGCCACTTTTTACTGACGAGAAGGAAAAGCAGAATGCATTCCGTATCATCAAATCGCTCATTTCAAGCAAAAGCCGCGCTTTGGCAGTTGACGATGATGCCGAGTCGAGAGTGGATTATTTGGCCGACAGGCTAGGAATGAGCAAAGAAATTGTCATCAACACCGTGAATCTGATGCGTCAGGAAGGCATTTTGGCCGATTCAATGGATATTTCCGCTTACATTGAGCATTCTGAAAACAAGTCGAAACAACTATTTGAGCAGTTTGCCAAATTGGAGCTGTTCATACTCAATATATTAGTACAATCCGATACTGAATTCTCTTTCAAAAAATTGAACGAGATGGCTGAAGAAGCCAAAATTTCGTCTTCTATCAAGAGAATCAAGACCTTACTGTATTTCCTTTCGGTGAAAGCCTATATCAGGAAAAAGGAAGATGCACGCAGCGGTTTGGTTCACGCAATTTTGAGCCAAGATTTGGAACAAACTCAGAAGAAATGTGAGCGACGGTTCTACATTTGCCGATTTGTCATTAACCGCTTGTATGAGATAGCCTTACATAAACCAAATCATGATGAAAATCAAGGTACTATCGTTCAATTTTCAGTGATTTCCATGCTTAAGGACTTGGAAACAAGCCAAAATAACCAATTATTCCAACTTTCCGAAAAGTACGACATTGAAGAGATTGAAGACGCCTTGTTATATCTTTCGAAAATTGGTGCCGTCAAATTGGAAGGTGGTTTTTTGGTTATATACAACGCAATGGAAATCCACCGTTTGAAGGACATGAAACTGCGCTACAAGCTGGAGGACTACCGAATGTTGGACGAATTCTACAAGCAGAAGCGGCAACAGATCCATATCGTGGGCGAATATGCCAATATGATGGTACGTGACTATAACGCAGCGTTGCAATATGTTCAAGACTATTTCCAAATCGATTACAAGAAATTCATTGGCAAGTATTTCAAAGGAGACCGACTTGCAGAGATTGAGCGTAACATTACTCCAGAAAAATACCGTCAGTTGTTCGGTATGCTTTCCGAAAAGCAACGTCGAATCATTGACGACAAGCAATCCAAATACATTGTTGTGACAGCTGGTCCGGGCAGTGGAAAGACACGGGTGTTGGTGCATAAACTAGCTTCGTTGCTGATTATGGAGGATGTTAAGCATGAACAATTACTGATGTTGACTTTCTCTCGTGCCGCTGCCACGGAGTTCAAGCAACGACTGATTGATTTGATAGGGAACGCTGCCTATTTCGTGGAAATCAAAACTTTCCATTCTTTTAGTTTCGATTTGTTGGGTAAAATAGGCAATTTGGAAGACGCGCAGGATGTGGTCCGTCGTGCCGCTGAAATGATTGAGCGCGGTGAGGCCGAGCAAGGACACATCAACAAATCTGTACTCGTCATCGATGAGGCACAGGATATGGACAAGGATGAATTCGCCCTCGTTACGGCATTGATGAGGAACAACGAGGAAATGCGTGTGATTGCCGTTGGCGACGATGACCAGAATATCTATCAATTCAGAGGCTCCGACAGTAGGTTTATGCAAGCCTTCATTGATGAAATGCATGCTACTAAATACGAAATGACGGAGAACTATCGCAGCCAACAGTCTATCGTGAACTTTGCCAATCAGTTTGCGCAGCGCATTTCCCATCGGATGAAAGTGTCACCTTGTGTGTCGGTTCAAAAGGGAAAGGGCGAGGTACAAATTATTCAGTATCAATCCAAAAACCTTGAAATCCCGCTTGTCAACCATTTGGCGGCGACCTATCGGAATGAACGCGCTTGCGTGCTGACCAACACTAATGATGAAGCCGCTTGCATCGTAGGGCTATTGAATAAGCGTGGCATAAAAGCAAAGTTGATTCAATCCGCTGAAGGTTTTCGTTTTGTCAATTTGGCCGAGGTGCGGTATTTTCTCAAAAAGATTGATGAAGGCCTAAAAACACCTGCCATTAGTGAAGAGTTGTGGAATAATGCCAAACAAAAGACACTCGACAATTATGAAACAAGCACTTGTTTGGACTATATCAAGGAGTTTTTTGCCGCTTTTGAACGTACCAACCGCACAAAATTTCGCAGCGATTTAGAGGATTTTGTCTTTGAATCGAACTTGGAAGATTTCTGTGGCGATGGGCAACAGAGGGTTTTTGTGTCCACCATCCATAAATCTAAAGGACGCGAATTTGATACTGTTTACATGATGCTGGAAGGCGAACAGGCGAATAGTGACGAAAAAATCCGCAAATTGTATGTGGGTATGACTCGCGCCAGACAGCGACTTTACATCCATTGCAATACGAGTGCTTTTGTGGGGATGGATATGGTTGACTACCGATTTGACACAAACGAATATCCTATACCAGAAGAAGTTATGATGCAGCTTACCATGCGTGATGTGTATTTGGATTTCTTCAAGTGTAAGAAAAAGCTGATTCTGCAACTGCGTAGCGGTATGCCTTTGTATTTCGATGATGGAATGTTGCGCCTTGCCACTGGAGAAAAAGCGGTCTGCCTTTCAAAACAAAAGCGAGACGAACTACAAGTTTGGGCTGAAAAAGGCTTTCAGGTGAAGTTGGCAAAGATAAACTTCATAGTGGCTTGGAGGGGCAAGGAAGACACCGAAGAAACAGCGGTGGTGATACCGAAAATGGTTTTGAAAAGCAAATCGTGAATTATTCCGCCAATTCACATCAAAATCCTATCCAATCCAAATCTTATGAAATCAATAGTTTAGATTTTGCGACATTTTTATAAATAATTACTACTTTTATTACTACTTTTGCTTCCGGCAAACCTTAATCCACATGGAAAACGAAACCCAAGAAATACAAACTGAAGTCAAGACCACAAACAGCGATGTGCCTAAAAGGACTAAATGCCTTAACTGCAACACCGAGTTCGAGGGAAAGTTTTGTCCCGAATGTGGGCAAAGTGCTGAAACGGGCCGCTTCACATTACGATTCATTTGGGACAACCTCCTTGCTGGCGTGTTGGGCAGGGATGGCGGTATCGGATACACTATTAAGAACTTGTTTTCACGACCCGGTAAGATGATTGTGGAAATCCTCAACGGGAAACGCCGCAAATATCTCTCGCCTTTTCCGACGTTGTTTCTGGCACTGACGATTTATGTCCTGATCTTCACCGCCACAGGCAGCAAAAACAACATGGTTTCCCTAAATGAACCAATAGACGTCTCCGAAGTCCCCTCAGCAAATGAACGAGTGGTAGAAAAGGCTTATCAACTCATTTCTTATGGGTATCATTTCTACCTCAACCATTACACGCTATGCTACATGCTCACATTGCCTTTGTTCATTATTGCAGCAAGGAGATGTTACGGCAAAGAGAATCGGAAACGTTATTACCGAGCCGAATACATCGTCGCCATTGTCTATGCAATGACAATGATGGTCTTTTACCGTTGCGTTATCAACCTGATTTATCCTATTTCGCCCACTATATATGAGAAAATGGCTTCCTATGAGCCGTATGCCATTATCTTGGTCATGACGGTTTGCTTCAGAAGAATGATGGGATTCAGCTTTGTAAAGACGATATGGCGCAGCACCCTGACTGTTTCCTTGTACTACATCATGTTAGGACTATTAATTGGTCTCATCGCCATTGCTTTAGTATTTTATTTGTATCTCAAGGGCTATTTTGTTCTCAGCTAATGTTTAGCGTCCAACAAGTTTGGTTTTCTCTTTCTGTCGTGGCGTTCCGCAGTTAAAGAAAACATCACTGCTGAAGTTGCGCTATGATGCGTAATTTTTACACTTTGTAAATAATTAATAATCAATGCTTTATAAAAAATTTACAAAATAAAGTGTAATTTTTACACATTTTTCATTGCAGGTTTAAAAAATTGTTGTATTTTTGCGTCAAATTTACACAATATGGAAACGCAGAAATATTCTTACGACTATCCACGACCGGCAGTGACGACTGACTGTGTGGTTTTTGGCTTTGACGGTCACGACCTGAAAATCCTACTCATTGAGCGTGGTATAGAGCCTTACAAAGGTGCATGGGCCTTCCCTGGCGGCTTCCTCAATATGGACGAAACGGCAGAGCAATGTGCTTTGCGCGAGCTGAAAGATGAAACTGGCTTGGATTTGCGCTATATCAAACAAGTCGGTGCCTTCTCCGATGTCGACCGTGACCCACGTACACGAGTCATCACCATTGCTTTCTACGCTTTGGCGAAAAAGTCGGAAGTGAAAGGGGGCGATGATGCCGCCAAAGCCCAATGGTTTGCCCTCAACGAGGTGCCACGTCTTGCCTTCGACCATGACTACATTTTGCGCAGGACCATGCAAAAACTCCGCGAAGACATCCATTTCGAGCCGATCGGTTTTGGGTTGTTGGACGAACAGTTTACCATCCCTGAGTTGCAGCGGCTTTATGAAGCCATCCTTGGGGTGCAGTTCGACCGCCGCAATTTCTACAAGAAAATCCTGCAGACTGGCATCCTTGACGAGGTGGAAGATGATGACCGTCGTTATTATGGCGAACATCGCGAAATGCGCAGTATGGATATCGGGGCCTTGTTCGGAAGTTTTGCCTCGGGATCCCGCCCCTCTTACCCCAATGTCCATTCAGACGACGAAACACGCCGCCGGAAAGGGACACGGTTCTCCTTTAACAAGAAACGCTACGATCAATTCAAGGAAGACAACAATTTTCGACTTGAGTTTTGATTGGAAGAAGGTGTAGGGCTGTCACATCGTGGCAGCCGAAGACCTCAGAAGTTATGAACACGGAATATGTTTCTGAACAATCTTTAAATCATTAAATATTTAAACCTCAAAAAAACAATAAATTATGGAAACAAAAAATGCAAAGACGCAGGTCTATAACCTGATTATCCTCGACAAGAGCGGCTCGATGAGCAGCATCGCCAAGGCAGCCATCTCCGGCTTCAACGAAACTGTTGGCGGCATCCGTTCGGCACAAGAACGTTTCAAGGACACACAAGAGCATTTCGTGTCGCTGATGATTTTCTGCAACTGCGAGAAAACCATGGTCTATGACATGGTGCCAGTTGACCAAGTCAAAAAGCTGACATCCAGGGAATACCGCCCTTGCTGCGGTACACCGCTTTACGATGCTATGGGCATCAGCATCAATGCTTTGTACAAGGCCATCAAGGACAAGGAAGACGCCACGGCCATGGTCACCGTCATCACCGACGGACTGGAAAACGCCTCGAAGGAATACAACGGTGCGGCTATCAAAGCCCTCGTGGAGCGCATGAAAGACGAGGAAGGCTGGAACTTTGCCTACATCGGCACCAACCAAGACGTGGAGGCCGTTTCAGAAGCGCTCAACATCGACAACCACATGTACTTTGAAGACGATGACACCGGAATGGGTGCGGCTTGGGATAGGGAACGCAAAGCCAAAATGGCGATGTATTCCAGAATGTCGGGGGCTTTCGACGAGACTTCAGGCATGACCAGAGAAGATCGCAAGTTATTCCGTTCTCGTTTGAATCGCGAGAACCGCAACTATCGTGAAATGAGCGAGTTCTGCCATCGCGTTACGCCCGACAATATCAGGAGACTCCACAGAAACGAAATCTTTGTCTTCGGTAGCAATTTGCAAGGCATGCATGGTGGCGGCGCATCCCGTATCGCTTTTGAAAGGTTTGGTGCCATCATGGGACAAGGCGTGGGTTTGCAAGGCCAAAGCTATGCCATCCCTACGATGCAGGGCGATGTGAATACCATCCTTCCCTACGTGGAGGAGTTCATTGCCTTCGCCAAGCAGCATCCCGAGCTGACCTTCCTGGTCACGCGCATTGGCTGCGGCATCGCAGGCTTCACCCCTGCCCAAATCGCGCCGTTGTTCGCTGGTGCCATCGACGTGGAGAATATTCATTTGCCGATGGATTTCTGGGAGGAGTTAGTTTAATTCATCATATTGGTAGAGACGCAAAATATTTTGCGTATCTACCAACACCATCAAAAACAAAACCATCATCAACAAACAAATAAACAAATTTAAGTTATGTTAGGAGCAATCATAGGAGATACCGTTGGTTCGGTATATGAATTTAACAACATAAAGACCACTGACTTCCCGCTGTTTGGGCCGCGAAACAACTACACCGACGACAGCATCATGACCATGGCCGTGGCCGACTGGCTTTTGACCGACCCGCAGCACGGCATGGACACCTTGGAAGCCTCGTTTCTGAGTTTTGCCAAGAAGTACCCCTGCCCTATGGGCGGATACGGACACGGATTTTACAGATGGCTGTTCGAGCCAGACAGCATGGGCTTTGAGGATGGCCGCCATCCCTACAACTCGTTCGGCAACGGTGCCGCCATGCGTTGCAGCGCGAATGGTTGGATGTTCGACAGCTTGGAAGAAACCGAACGCGTTGCTGGACTTTCAGCCGCCATCACCCACAGCCATCCAGAGGGCATCAAAGGGGCGCAATCGACGGCAGCAGCCATTTTCATGGCTCGTAATGGAAAGACCAAGGAAGAGATAAGGGATTATATTTCAACGAAGTATGGCTACAACCTCAACCGCACCTGTGACGAGATTCGTCCCGTTTACGATTGGGATTCCTCATGCCAAGGTACAGTGCCCGAGGCCATGGTGGCTTTCTTTGACAGCACCGACTTCGAGTCGGCCATCAGGTTGGCGGTCTCGTTGGGCGGCGACAGCGACACCCTCGCCTGCATCACGGGCGGCATCGCTGAAGCGTTCTACAAAGAGATTCCGAACGACATCGCCTTGAAGATTTGGGGACTCATTCCCGAAGATTTCAAGTACCTATTGAGGAAGATGGAGGCACGGACGAGCTACCGCTTGCCGGAAATTCTAAAACAGGGAGAAACATTATAAAGATTGTGAACCGAGCCGAGAAAAGTGGGGACTTTTCTCGGCTTTTTTGAATCGCGAGCATTCCTAAAATTGTGAGATTCCATACATATTTCGCTGAAAAAATTGTGAGATTCCATACATATTTCGCTGAAAAAATTGTGAGATTCTGACAAAAGTAGTAATTTTGCGGCTGAAACAAGGTGAAAATTTTGAGGAAAATGGAAACAAGTTACAGGGTTTTCAAACGCAAGATTTACGAAAAGATGCTCGAATGGAAGCAGCGCAGAGACGGTGCTACAGCCTTGCTCATCAAAGGAGCAAGACGAGTAGGAAAGTCAACCATTGCAGAGGAATTTGCTCGCAATGAATATGAAAGCTATATTGTTGTTGACTTTGCCGATGCCCCTGCTGCCGTTTGGGAAGCCGTGGACAACATCTCCGACCGCAACAACTTCTACATGCAGCTTCAGTTCATCTATGGGGTAACCTTGCATGAACGGCATTCAGTGATTATATTCGATGAAATCCAGAAATGTCCTGCGGTGAGACAAGCCATCAAGTACTTGGTAAAAGATCACCGTTATGATTTTATCGAAACTGGTTCTCTGCTCTCCATCAAGAAGAACACGAAGGACATTGTGATCCCAAGCGAAGAGACAAGGCTGACCATGTACCCCATGGACTACGAAGAATTTCGCTGGGCATTAGGTGACACTACTACCATGCCCTTACTCCAGACCTCATTTGAAAACAAACGTTCCCTTGGCAATACATTGACCCGCAAGCTGCTACGCGACTTGAGATTGTACATGCTCGTAGGTGGCATGCCGCAAGCTGTAGAGACCTGCCTCAACACCAACAACTTGGCCGAAGTGGATGCAAAGAAACGCGAGATTATCGAACTATACAATGACGATTTTCAGAAGATAGACTCTTCGGGCAAAACCGCACGGCTGTTCAGCGCCATCCCTGCTCAGCTCTCGAAAAACGCATCTCGTTATCAGGCGACCAGTGTGCTCGGGCGAAGTGAGGACAAAGACAACATGGGCGAATTGCTACAAAATTTGGAGGACAGTCTGACGGTAAACTTCTCCCACCATGCTGACGATCCCAATGTTGGGATGCCCATGCACACCGACTACAGCCAATACAAATTGTTTGTAGGCGACACTGGTCTATTCATTACATTGGCATTTTGGGACAAAACGGTTACCGAGAACGTCATTTATCAAAAACTGCTGACTGACAAACTCTCAGCTGACCTTGGCTATGTGTATGAAAATTTGGTGGCTCAAATGCTTTCGGCGGCAGGCAACCGTTTGTTCTACCACACCTGGCCAACCGAAAGTGGCAAACACAATTATGAAATCGACTTTATCCTTTCGCACGGGAACAAGATCTATCCCATCGAAGTGAAATCATCCGGATACAAAACACATGCTTCGCTAGACACATTCAAGGCCAAGTTTTCCAAACGCATCGGACAAAGCTATCTTGTTTACACGAAAGACTTGCAGAAAGACAAAGACATCTACTTAGTGCCTGCATTTATGACCATGTTTCTCTAACATACAACCGCTGCAAAACAACACAATAAAACGACAATTATTGCGATATGACCCAATGGCAAAAAACACAAATCCAGCGAGATAACGGCATGATGGCCGAGGCGCAAGCTCCCGTCATCATCTCCGCGAGCCGCAGCACGGACATTCCGGCATTCTATGCCGACTGGTTTTTCCATCGGCTGAAGGTGGGCTATTCCGCTTGGTACGGGCATGAATATAAAAAATACAATTAAAAATTTATAAACCATTGGTAATCAGTAAAAAGAGAAATAACAAAATAAAACGAAAAATTCAATTTGCTTTAATTTTGCTTTAATTTCCGACCTGGCGACAACCATAGTGGTTAAATATAGGTTAAGCTCTACTTAATGATTGTTTAAAGCTATACCTGATATAACGGGAAATATTGAAATAACTGATTGTTTTCCTGATTTCGGCAAAACGATCGCTCTCCATACAAACCATATCTATTATTTGAAAAAATCCCTGCCGATATTACCTCGGACAGGGATTTTTTTTTGCCTCAAAAATAGCTTTGGGGTGACAAATGGAGTGACAAATGGAGTGACAAAACTCGTAAAAAAACGGCTCGACTTTACCCCCATAATACACATTTATATTGTGAGTTGACCCCTATATGATTGTTTTTTTGCAAGTTATATTAATTTTTAAAACACTGAAAGACAATGATTTAAAATATTTTAGTGTAAATAATGCAAAGAAAAAGCCTTCCCTTCAGACGTATATGCCATAAATTGTTTTTGGAATGCCTTATTCCAATCTGATTACTCCGACAACCAAGGCTATCCCAGTGATGTCGGCAACTGGTATGTCGAAGGGTGGATAGTTATCGTTGTCGGACACTGCCGTGATGCAACTTTCGGTCTGCGATGGGCGCAGCCTCTTGCATAGGATTCCCTGCTCGCGTGTGGCTATGATGTGGCACTTGTTCCATTGGATGAAGCTTCTTTCGTGGAGGATGGTGCAGGCCACCACATCACCGCTGTTATATTTAGGATACATGGAAGAACCGCTTATCTCAATCATAAAGTCCACCTTACAGTGGTTGAACTTCGGGATGGAATAGTATGCCTTCACATCGGCTTCCTTTATCAAAAAATCCATACTGCCGAAACCGGCCACGGCAGACTGGGTGACAAGTGGGATGATTTTTTTGCCAGAATCTTCCGCTATTTGGTTTTTTAGCATCTCGCCTTCCCCAGTGATGAGCCAATTGGCATCAATATCTTCGCATTTTGCGTATATTAACTCAATATCAAAGGTGTTTCTTGCCATCCAAGTACTGATAGTTTGAGGCTTTATACCCAATTTTTGGGCAAAATCAGCATTTTTTCCATCAGAATAATGCTCTATTAACTCTTTTAATATCAAACTTTTATCCATCTCGAAAAAATAATTTTCACAGAATGCGATTAATATTCACAAATTGTGTATATTTGCAGCGTAATTTAATTATTAAATCATGCTGCAAATATAGTGAAAAAAAATGGGAAATGAATTGCATATAAAAAAAGGCACAGGGAAGGCGATAGCCAAGTTGCTCGGTGTAAGTGAGCAAACTGTCAGTAAAGCTGTACGCGGTCGGATTGATACGCTTACGGCGAGGAAGATCCGCACGATTGCCGTGCGCGACTTTGGAGCGATAGTAATTAAGGAGTAAAAATAAAAGCAAAACAACTGTGTTCCACAACCAATAATGGGGCTCTGGACAGCCTGACATGCGGAAGAGACGCGGCGCGGCAATCGGATTGTAAGAGGTAGATGGTAAACACTACGGAAGCGGGGTTCGACTCCCCGCCCGCGCACAAGGAACTAACATATAATATGAAAGAGATATGAGAAAGAAAACTAATACAAAATGTAGTCAAAACTGTGGTCGAGTTTATAATGCTGCCAACAGATTATGTCAAAAGCCGATTTCAGGAAGTCAATCATCAGGTTGGCATCACGGAGACACCAATAGCAGAACGAATAACGAACTATCAGAATGTTATCGTCAACAAATTCGTATTGTAGAGTTGGGTGTTTCAATTGTGTCAAGGATGAGCAGGGAAGGTATAGCTGGAACCGACGATTTAGACCGTTTAGGAATCTTTTGTTCTCACGTAAGAACTCTGACCGATCTTGTGAAGCTGCTTCTCCCTCTCCTGGAAAAGTCATCAGACACGCAAAATCAACTTGAAGACTTTTATTCGAAATAATGCCCATATTGTAACCGATTTAGGCTGCAAAGATAACGAAAACATGCAATACTTCAATAACATACTGACTGTGGAAGCCGGATGGATGATTGAGCAGGGAATGATGACCAGTGAAAACTACCGTCAGTTATCCACCCGTGGCGACATCCAGGTGGTGCGCCGCGGTTGCCGCAACACGCCCGCATTAGTGGCTTATGAAAGTCTGCCGGAAAGATTCAAGAAACAGATTGACGCCAAGATTAACGTGTATAAGGCCGCCAAGGTCAATATGATAGAGCAGCATATTGTGCACTCTGCTGAGGCCTCGGCTTTTTTTGACGGGTATATGCTTGAAGGGGACAGACATCTGCCGGTGGACAAACGGCGGGAGTATTATGCTGATGCAATAGTGCTTGACGCGATACACAGCATAATCGTCGAGCGTAATGGAAAGCGCCATACACTGTCACACAGAGGCAGTGCCAGAAACTGGGACGAACTCGCAGACAGTGCGCAGAACCTGGACAGAAGACAGTATCCGCACATGCTGCCCGCCAACCCACGCTCTTTGGAGCGCAAATACAAGCTATATAAAAAGGAGGGTTATGCAAGTCTTATCCATAAGGCATACATCAACAGCAGCAAAAACGCCGGGAAAGTGATTGACGACAACCAGGTAAGTGCTCTTGCCATGTTGATGAGTGACCCGCGCAACCTCGACAACGCACAGGTAGCACGGATATACAACACACTCGCAGCGCAGATGAAATGGAAAAAGATAACCGCATCAACTGTGGCAGTATGGCGTACAAAACTTGATGACGAGATATATGCACGCCGTCATGGTTCTGCGGCATACCAAAATAATAAGGCAATGCAGGTAAAACGCAGACCGCCACAATATCCGCTATATTATTGGACAATTGACGGATGGGATGTGGAACTGATGTATCAAAAAACTGAGATTGATAAAAACAGCCACAGCATAACCACATACCACAATCGTCCTACAGTGATTGTCGTTTTGGATCCCTGCTGCAAATATCCTGTAGGCTATGCCATCGGCGACCATGAGACCCCTGAACTAATCAAGGAGGCACTGCGCAATGCGGCAAGGCATACTGAAAGCCTGTTCGGCAGGATGTACCGTACAGCTCAACTGCAGAGCGACAACTATGCCATATCGTTGATGCTGCCGCTTTACAGAGGGATGGCGGACAAGGCGACCCCGGCCCGTAAGGGGAATGCCAAGGCCAAGATAATAGAGCCTTGGTTCAAGTACCTCAACAAGAAGTATTGCCAGCTGCAGATCAACTGGTCAGGCTATGGCGTGACCAGCAAGAAAGAGAATCAGCCAAACGCTGATTTCCTGAACAGATACAGACACAATTTCCCGGATTACGAGGGAGTGTGTGCCCAGATTGTGATGTCTATTGAGGCCGAAAGAGCGGAACTGCACGACAAATATATGGCACTATGGAACGATATGCCGGAAGAAAACAGATTTCCGCTGTCAGTTGAGCAGTACCTGCTTATGTTTGGTGCAACAACAGACAAACGACACCTGCTCCAGGGAAACGGAATAACCGTCACCATTGGAGGCAAGAGGCACAGTTATGACTGCTTCAACCCATCGTTCCGCAAACATGCATCAGTACGCTGGGAAGTGCGTTACGACCCGGATGATCTGAGCCGTGTGCTTGCTGTGAGTGAGGACGAGTCCCTGCAGTATGAGCTCGAGGAGAAATACATACAGCCGATGGCACTGATTGAGCGCACAGAAGGTGACAGCGAACAGCTGCAGAGAGTGTTGCGATTCAATATGGAACAGGAGCGGCGCATTACTGAACAGATGTGCGATTACAGTGACAAGGCTGCCGAACTGCTGTCAGAACACAGCAAGGAACTCGACACATTGCAGAAGCTGCTGATAGTTGACAGCAACGGCCAGCACAAGGACCAGCGCAACAGGGCACGTCTGAAAGACGGATATACTGGACATGATGCAACCGGCACCGAAGATGATGAATTATTAGATGAATATTAAACAAATAACCTAAACCTATGGAAACCATTAAAAAAACAGACATTACAAACGCTTTAAGGTTATACTGTGAGCGTTATGAAAGCCAAAACAAGGCCGCCAACAGCCTCAAAGGAGTGTCGGCGGCGACTGTAAGCCAGATGCTCAACGGCAACTGGGGACTCATTAAAGACGATATGTGGCGCAATGTGGCGGCGCAAATCGGATATAAGGATGACAAGTGGGAGGCTGTGGAAACCACCGACTTCAAGCGTCTTATGCTGCTGCTTGAGGATATCAAGGCCAACAGTCTGGTCATGGCCGTCACCGGGGATGCAGGATCCGGGAAGACATTTGCATTGAAGGAGTTCACGGCGTCGCACAGGCAGACATACCTGTTGTGCTGCAATGAATACTGGAACCGCAAGATGTTCCTGCAGGAGCTGATGTCGGCTATGGGACACAACTGTAACGGATACACCATCGGCGAAATGATGCACGAGGCGGTAAGGGCGCTGAAGATGCAGGAAGCGCCTCTGGTGATACTTGACGAGGCGGACAAACTGTCAGACAGTGTGCTGTACTTTTTCATCACACTTTATAATTCCCTTGAAAACGAATGCGGGATAGTCCTCTGTGCAACCAGCCATCTGGAGAAGCGCATCAAAAGTGGCATCAGACTCAACAAGAAAGGATATGCGGAGATATGGAGCCGCCTTGGCCGTCGGTGCATAAAGATGAAGGGTGTCAGTGCCGCTGACATCACTGCAATATGCGAGGTCAACGGCATAACCGACAGTAGGGATATTAATGCCGTCATCGAGGACAGCGAAAGCGACCTGAGGCGTGTGAGGCGCAAAATACACGCCCTCACACGCAAGAAAGAATCTGTTAAAAGATAATTAATCAATGTTTAAGAACTAAAAAAAAATAAAGCTATGGAAACGAATGAAAATCAAAAAATGACATTAAGAGACATTACAGAGCTCCTGATGAGCGGTCTGACACCGTGTGAAATTGTTGAGGCTGTCAACAACAGCAACGAAAAGCCTGTTAACTTGTCAGGTGTTACGTATGATTGTGATGTTGAGCACAATGCTGCTTGGATGATACAGCATTTTGGTAATAGTGTCAGGATAACGACCACATTCAGCAATGGGTTGACAAAATTCGAATTGAATGCCAACAACGTTACAACTGTCACACGGTATTTTCGGAATCTGACGGTTACCGAGTATGAACTGCTGTGCAGACTGGCCCAGTACATTAATAAAGATTTGACGCGCGAATTTTAGTGCCATGAAGCGGGCGTTGACATTGTGTGACATATACAACTATAAGCCGGAAGTCCTGGATTTCGAGGGCGAATGGCTTGACAGCATCGGCAAACCGGAGCTTACCGGCAGCTGGATAATCTGGGGCGGCAGCGCCAACGGCAAGACGCGTTTTGCGCTGCAGCTCGCCAAATGTCTGGCAAGGTACACCCGTGTGGCCTATGATTCACTGGAGGAGGGGTTGTCGTATTCCATGAAGAATGCAATAGAGCAGATAGGGTTTGCGGATGTAAGGCGCAATTTCACACTGCTTGACAAGGAATCGGTGGCCGATCTGTCGGAACGTCTCAGCCGTCAGCGCTCGCCGCGCGTTGTAATAATAGATTCACTGCAGTACACCGGACTGACATACTCCGAGTACAGGAAGCTGCGTGACAGCTACAGCAACAAACTGTTTGTCTTTGTCAGCCATGCTGACGGACATGACCCCAAAGGCAATGTTGCCAGGTCAATAAAGTACGATGCCTTTGTCAAGATATATGTTGAAGGCTACAAGGCATATCCCCAGAGCCGTTACGGTGGCGGAAAGGAATATGTGATATGGCAATATGGCGCCGAACAATACGGACATTAGATTAAAAAACAAATAATCATGAAACAGACCTTTGAAGATCAAGAGAAGAAAAGATTAATAAAGAAATTCCATGTGCTGCTTTCCAAGGCAGGCATTGACAACGACACCAAGGCGTCTATGTTGTGGAGTTACGGTGTGGACACATCCAAAGACCTCAGTTGCGAAGAGCTTATTGAGCTGTGCGGCAGACTGCAGAATATGACATGCAAGGACGAGAGCGATGTATGGCGCAAAAGAGTCATCGCATCGATAGACGGTTATCTGAAACTTGCCGGACAGGAACGGAACATTGATATCATTAAGGCGATAGCCGTAAGGGCATCAGGATTCGACAACTTCAACAGCATACCGGTATCACGCCTGCGCAACCTGTACTACGCATTCCGTGACAAGCAGGAAGACATCAAAAACGTGAACATGATAATATCCGCGAACATGCACACTATGAAAACTTTGAACTAACTAATATAAAATCAAGAAAAATGGCAAAGACAAGAGAAAAGAAGCCCGTTTATATCGGGGTGAAACAGGAAGAGATGGAAAACGCATTTGCAAGTTTTGCACGCGCAGATGCACGCATCCAGAAAATCAACGCCACAATGGACGTTGAGATGACCAGGATCAGGGAGAAGTACCAGTCAGAGCTTCAGCAGCTCAACGAGGAAAAGGACAACGCCTTCGACGTGCTCCAGGCATTCGCAATGGAGCAGAAGGATGTCCTGTTTGTCAAGAGGAAGAGTCTTGACACCACACACGGCACACTCGGATTCCGTACCGGGACTCCGAAGCTGAAGACGCTGAAGGGATTCACCTGGGCAAGTGTGACCAACCTGCTGCAGGAGTTCCTGCCCAACTATGTCCGCACTGTCACAGAACCTGCCAAGGACAAGTTGCTGGCTGACAGGGACGATGAAATTGTACAAAAGAGCCTTGGCAAGGTCGGTCTGATGGTTGTACAGGACGAGTCGTTTTTTGTGGAACCGAAAAAGGAAGAGTTATGACACGCACTGACATCATCAACAGGCTGATAAAGGAGCGCGGGTACCGCACATACCTTGAGGTCGGCGTTGAAAATCCGTCCAATAATTATGATCTGGTGACGGCCAGGTACAAAGAGTCGGTTGACAACTACGAGGACAACCGTTATCTCAGCGAGGCGGAGGCGGAACAATATGCCAATGTCGTCACCTATCGCATGACATCCGATGAGTTCTTCGCAAAAACCCACAAGACATACGATATTATTTTCATTGATGCGATGCATACTGAAGAGCAATGCGACAGGGACATCTGGAATACCATGCAGCACCTCAATGCCTATGGGTGTGTGGTTGTGCATGATGTTCTGCCGGCCAGCAAGGAGATGCAGTCGGACAAGCCCGAACCGGGACGTCCCTGGCAGGGGACTGTCTGGAAATCCATCCGCAAGCTCATACGCATGGGGTTGCCGGTTAATGTGCTGGACTATGACTATGGCGTTGCTGTCATTGAAAAATGCCAATATCCCATGCCTGCCGTTGACAACGGGGTCACATACGACAATTACAATAAATCGGAAATGAATATCAGGTACACCACTGATTCATGGTATAATGTGATATCGTACTTCACCCCTCTTTACCACACGACACGTGAAATGGTGATGAGAGCCTACAAGTCGCTGTACAGGCAGACTGACAGGAAATGGGAATGGGTGTTGCTGGCTGATTCCATCCTCGACCAGGATGTTGTGACAGCAATCAAGACCATTGAGGCTATGGACCCGAGGGTGCATTACTGGACTATGAAGCCCAACTCCTATGAGACAGTCGGAGAGGCAAAATATCGTGCATCAATGCTCTGCAGGGGGTATCTTGTTGCGGAACTTGACCATGACGATGTGCTTATGCCGCGTATGACCGAGTACCTGCGCAAGGCTGCCGCCAAGTATCCCGACGACGGCTTCTTCTACTGCGACACCATTGAGGTGGACAGCAACTTCAAGTCCACTCCGAGATACCCGGACGGATTCGGCATGGGCTACGGCCGTTACTATACCTTAAAGGAGACCAACCCCATTACAGGCATTGAGCAGGAATTTGACGTAATCCGTCAGATGGACATCAACCCGGCAACCATGCGACATATCGTGGGGGTGCCGAATCATATCCGCTGCTGGCGCAGGTATTTGCTTATGGGAATTGGCGGTTATAACAGGTCCCTGCCGATTGCCGATGACTATGAGCTGCTGATACGCACTTTCCTCTCCACGAAGATGTGCCGCATAAATTATGCCGGCTACATGCAGATTATGCACGGCGACAACACTCAGGACAAAACCCGTCCGGAGATACAGGAATATGTGCATGCAATCGCTAACGCATACCATCATCTGATAGCCTACCGATTCGAGAAGTGTGGCGTCCATGACTGGTTGCATGAGAGACAACCCGACAGTGCGGACAATTGCTGGCGGCTGTCGGATGGAAGCATAGAAGATCATTATAATGATGTGTTTGATATTCATGATTAGTGTTTGAGGCGCCGCCGGATTAGGCGGTGCCTTTTTTAAATAAAATGGAAAGTTATTCAATAGAAATCACAAAAGACGGCAAGGAGTACATCCCGACTTTAACCATGCCGATAGAATCCAAAGCACAAGCCATTGAAACCGGGACTCAGCTGATACGCAAATCCAAGGATTATCTCGGCTTTAAGGTTGTTTATACAAAAGATGTTCACATCCAGTTAAAAAGCAAGATATGGTAGATGAGGGACTGAAACAGGAGATAAGGGAGCTGCTCGGACGCAGTGCAAAAAAGGACGAGCTGCGGCGGATGCTTGCAAAGGTTGCAGGCATAGAGCCCGATGAATCCGGCACGACCGGCAGCCAGTCGGAATACAGTCAGTGTGTGTCGATATTTCTGGCTGAATACGAGTCTGTAACAGGTATAAAGTATTCTTTTACAGGACGTGACGGCAAGGCTCTGAAAGAGCTGATGTCCAAGCTGAAGAGTGCTGCCAAACCTGGAGCCGGCAGTGTGGTTGACAATTTCGGATTCCTGATAAGACATCTGCCGGAATGGTACAGGAAGAACGCATACAGTCTGACAGTCATAAACAACAATTTTAATGTTATAGTTAACCTGATACGTGGCGAGTATGGAAAACAGCAACAAATTACAGATTACGAGCAGCGCACCGCAAGAGATTTTTTTGGCATCAGGTAGCGTGCTGAAACTGCAGTGGCCGGAGGTGCGCACCTGTTCCGAGAGCCTGGCGGCCATAGGGGACAACAACCCCACGCTCAAATCATGTGCGAAACAGCTGCCGGGAGGGGAAAAACAGGTGAAGGCCCTGATTAAGATGTCATTCATCCGCCTGAACCGGATACTCAACCTGAAGACACCTCTGACCGAAGAGGCAATAGACTGTATAGCCGATGAGATATTCAGGAACTATCCGTTTTTCCGCCCAAGTGACATACATCTCATCACCTGGCGCATTATGACAGGCAAATGCGGCGAACTGTACGAGAGCCTGAATATTGCCAAGGTACTCAAGTGGGTTGGTGACTATGCCGATGAGCGCTCCGAAGAAGGCGCAAGATTATCACTGCAGAGGCATTACGAAACCTCATACGACCCATATCCAAGGAGCCAGGACATGAACCCTATCAACGAACTTTTCCGCCGCACAAAACAAGATTAGCATATTCACACAACAACAATGAAACACAGCAGAATCAATCACATAAAACGTTACCTGAAGATCCAGGAAATTGTAAAGGAAAAGTATGATCCCGATCTTATGACATACGCAAAATTCTTCCGTCAGCATATATACCCCATATACCCGATGTCGTACCATCGTTTCATTACAATCATCAATATGTCGGGGCTTAAGAAGGAGCTCGAAAAAGAGATTAGTGAGCAAAAGGGGAAGTCTGACAATCAGCTGACGCTATTCTGATGTGACACGTGGGGTGACAGTGACGGCTGTGGCACCGGTCACCTCTTTCTTTACAACAAAAGCGGTACGATAAACCATAGTATAGATTTCAGCGCCTTTGTCACTGAACACCTTCTGCAGCTTGATTCGTTCAAGAGGCTGGAAGGTTGTGTCGCCGAACAGCTGCAGAGCCTGGTGTATCTCCTCAAGGAGTTCCAATGTGGCATACGAGTCATTCTTGTTTGGCGCCATCGCTGATGAGCGGACCAGGTTGATGTTGGCCACAGTGATTAGGATGTTTGCAACGGCCTTCTGCCAGCCTTTTGCAAGCTGGGTGTAGTCCACACTGTCAACATCGATGAGAGCCGCCGGATATTTGACAGGCGACGGTTCGGATGAGAGCTGCCCCCAGTCCTTGTCGACGTATTTGAGGCTTGTGACTGATGCGAGCTGCTGCTGGATTTTGAGAAATATTTCCTTCATTTTATGCTGGTTTAAATAATAATTAAATTTTGTTTAACCGTTGTCAATCTGCTTTTGGATATTGACTGTGATGTCCTTGCAGCAGACTTCGATGTTTTTCCTGATTATTTGTTCAATATTAGGGGTAAGCTCATCGGAGTATCCGATGAATTGCCGCTGCGGCATTTTGATAGTGGAACCTGTTTTTTTCAATGCAAGATTGCGGTACATGACTTCGCCTGTCTGGTAGTATTTGCGCCAGAAGAAGCGTTTCATGCGTGGCGTGACAGTGATTGTGCCGCCTTCGTTGTGGATTTTGGCGTATGGGAGTTGCGATGAGAACTCCACGCTGTCACCGCTGACTTTGGCATTGATGGAGTTGCGCAGTGCGCCTGACAGTTTGAGTCCATGCGGCGCTTTCGGATTCCAGGGCTTGCTGAAGAATGCCTCGCGCTGGAAGTTGCGGTCGAACTCTTCGGCAAGTTCGACACGGATGTCGTTGAGGATGTTTTCGACTAATTCGTTTACTTCCATATTTTTTTTGTAGTTTTGCGGAATTGTTTAATCCATAATTAAATACGTTTACAAATATGATTACACCTTCAATTAAAGATGCTTTGTTGAACAAAATGGTGGAAGGCGATACCTTCAGGAAATCTTTTGACCTGGGACAGTTGGCCGAGGAACTTGGCTTGCATTCCGAGGCATTGGATGCGCTGTTGCGGTATTTCGAGGAGTTAGACTTGTGTCGTGTGCAGCGGTTCCTTGGTGGGCGTTTCGATGTGATGCTCGACATAAAGGCACACGACATGTCTCTCCATGGTGGCTTTGTGGCCCAGGAGGAGCATCTTCGAAACAGCCTGAAGAAGCTTGAGCTTGAACTGGAGAGCCTTCGACCTTCCCTTCCTGAGCGGGCAGCGCGGATTAGCGGCATTGTGGCCGACATAGGCACGGTTTTGAGCCTCTTTTTGCCTTTCAAGTAGCTCCATTCTGGCGGCGATGTTTTCCAGGTCTGCCAGTTCGCTCCATTCGAGCGGGTCTTGGGTGAACTCGGTGATGGGCTTCCCATCGATGTAGAGTGCGCGAGTGACTGTTTTTATCATTTTTCTGTTTTTTTGTTGAGTTATTCAAAAAAAAGGTGTATTTTTGCAATGCAATTTATCCAGATTGTAAAACCATGTATGACCGATATGACGTGGCTGTAGAGCTTAAGTAGAGGGTCGTTCATGGTTTTTTTGTAAATGAATATAAAGTTTCATCACCTCGATAACTAACCTCTGTCTTTACCACCCAACGTCTATCATGGTACCTGTAGTAATAGATGTTGTATCCGACAACCCCACGGTCAATTTTCTTTTGGATTTTCTGCTGTTCTATTGGGTCTTTGAGGTTTTTCCCCTCGCCGAGATAACTGGTTCTGACAAATTCAAGTTTGTCCAAGTGATCGATTATCGACATTGCCGTTTCAATCTCTGCCACATTGCGGGAATGGTGCAAAAGGGTTTTTATGGATTTGCGGCTTTTGTAAAGAAACCCCGTCTTTATGTTTCCAAGCCCCAACAGTTCATTTTTGAAAGTTCCGTCAGAGATTGAGCTGATGGCTTTATTTCTTGCAATTGAGATTGCCTTTACTGCCTTTCGTTGGTCTTCAATTTCCCTTATACTCTTGCACGCCTGGCATTTTTCGCTGTTGGGATTGTAGGCCAGTTTGTTATATGAGCAGTCACCGCAGCCCTTGGGGAGGTACGGGTGTTTCGGTGGCATGAGCTTCATCGACTTTCCAGGATTGAATCGGAAGATGGCAGCTTTGTTGGAGCCGTCCTTGCCTATCTGTGTAGTGGCGCGTTCGCCGGATGCGCATGCCTGGTCTGAGTTGTTGGTCGGGTATTTGTCCTTCAGCACCTGGACGACGGTGCAGCGGCAATTCCATCCATTTGGCGGGTAGTACTTGTCCCAGAACTTGTCTGAAGGCGGCAGGGTTATACCTTCCAGCATCCGGTGCTCCTCACGCACCCGCTCATCCAGTGCTGTCCGGTACTGCAGGTTGTATCTGTCACCGTCCTTTGCATAGTTCTGCCAGCGGACAGCCGAAAGAGTGCTGTTGGCGGCAAAGTTGTATTCGGCACGGAGATAGTTGTGGTTGTAAGACTCATCTATGGCGAGCACATCCTGCTCAAACCTGTCGTAGGATTTGAAACCGCCGTCATCGCCTTTGAGCATTGACGCCATTTCATTGCTCTCGTGAAATATCTTGAATCCGGAAAACATAAAGGCGTTCTGCTCCAATGCCGATGTGAGTTCGGGAGACACTTCCTGTTTGACTGCAATGTCATGCAAAGGCTTGGAAATAACCCTGTAAGTGTCCTTTATCATCTCGTATGGCTCAGGGTCATCCAGGTGTTCCGGATTGAATCCCTTGTTTCTGTGTATCCATTCCGTCAGACGCTGGAAGAGACCCTTTTTCAGTTCGGGTTTGAACTTGTCGTCATCCTTCAGCCCAACGGCCGGTCTGGCTGCGAAATCGCTCTCATAGAGAGCCTGTAGCGCTTTATGCAACTGACTATAATAATCCCGGCGGTCAGTCTCCGCCTTCAGGCGAAAAAATCGATTTTGCCGTTCCGCAGTCTGAGCTGCTGGTCCGTGAATTCCTTTTTGCCAAGGATTTTCACATTATATTTATTCTCGAAATACTCAGGGTCAACATCGAAATTCCTGAGAAGCATGTCCTCTATGCTGATTTGCTCTTCCGGAGTGTAGTCGGGTGATTCGTCCCATTCGAAGTGATAGCCTTGCAGCGGGAATCCGTGGGCAATCATAAACGGTATCAGCTTCCAGTTGACTGTGTCGCGCAACAGGTCGGAATCCTGGTCGATGAGGTTCTTGAAGACATCGAGGTGCACCTGGGACTGTGAAAGGGAGGCACCGTTGTCGATGGTCATAGTCTGGCCGAGTATGGCCTTAGAGATTTCGCTGTTGCAGCGTTCAATACGTTTGTCATACACATTGAACGCGTCACCGCGTGATGATTCGACAATCTGAATGTCAGTGCCTTCAGGCAGGATTGCATAGCCGGCTGCGCCCATGTCCCTGACGGCCTTTTCTGTGCGGTCTATTTCCTGCTTGTCGCGGCTTGATGTGGTTGCGAATCTCAGCGGCATTCCGAATATTTCGCCGAAGACATCCCAGTATGCCATCATATTCTTCTTGGGCAGACACTGGTGTGCGACCTTGAGCAGCAGTCCGAGGTTTCTTGGCTCCCCGACTTCGATGACACTTCTGCTGAACACGCCCTCACGGTATGGGATACCCTTGTCATGGGTGTCACCAACATCCTTTATAAAGACACCATATTCCGGAATGACATTCTGGCGCGGCACAAGTTCGACGTTTTCGAAGCACATGCCGGTATCGCTATCCATGACATTGCCGAACTGTATCAGGGAATGTCCGAAATATACCGAATCAAGGGTCAAATCCATGAAAGTTTTGAACCAAGGCGCAAAGAAAAGGTTTGTCATGTCAGTGTTTTCCTTGCCGGCCCTGTCAACGATGCGGAACGTCTTTTTGGTGGTGAATCCCTTGCGCTGGCTGATGCATCCGGCAAGATGGTTGTCAACCATGATGTCGTTGTACACCATGTACAGATCGTAGCGGTTCGGGTTTTCGATGTCGATGGCAAGCTGCCATGCGCGGCGCCAGGTGGCTATGTCTTTTTTTGTGAGGCGTTCTGTCTGGAGTTTCAGTTCGACAAGTACAGACTTGGACTTGCCCGTTATTATTTTGTTATTGTTCTTTTTCATGTCAATAGTCGTAAGTTTGTTTAGGCATTGAGCCGCATCTTATAGGATACTGGGCTTCACCGTCATCACCGGTGATTTGCGGGAGGTTTGGTGAGACAAGCCCCTGGGCGACCCGGTTGAAATATTCAATAGCCCTGTCATAGCGTTCCTTTACGGAATCATAGATCATGTCAACATTGGACAGACGGATGATGTACCATAGTGCCACATCCTTGGTCAGTTCGAGGATAAGCGGGTTGCGTTCATCGTTTTCGGCGGAGAATATCTGCCGGCAGTCGTAGCGTGATGACAGGTATCCGGTCACTTCCTCCACTGCAGCATTAATTGCCATTTGAACGATAGTTGAATCGTTTTCAACTATCTGATTGAGCTGATAGCTGTAAGCAACGCTTTTAAGTTCTGATTCGGTTATAAACATAATTACCAGTTGTTTTTAGGTGTTGTCCGGCGACCGATACGAGGTTCAAAACCCTCAACACGTGAGCGTTTCTGCAGGATGAATATGGCACTCTCGTCGGCATCAGGTCCGTCGTCATGGACATTGGACCCTTTTTGGAATGCGAGTGTCTGTTCAATACCGACTGTCATATCGGGGTCGTTTTTAAGATTTTCGTTATAATAGACAAAGCCGCGCTCCCACAAAGGGCTTACAGCCTCGATACGCTGGTATTTGTCCGGCTTGTTCCGCTTGTCGCCGCGTATAGGCAGCTGATATCCTCTGGCGTTTCCTTCGTTTGTGAATTCGTCGAGGATGGTGTCCTGCAGGAAGTTGGCTTCTATGTAATATTCGCATATTACGTTTTCGGGCAGGGACTCATGAAGGTCATAAAACCAGCGGACCATTTCGGCAACGCTGCACTGCCGCACGAATGCCTTCAGCAGGTGGAGTTCATTGCCTTTTTTGCCCCACAGCTTGATGGCTTTGTAGTCGTTTTTGGTCGTGGGTTTGAAGGACGGGTCGCAGTAAGCCACAAGATAGTCATATTGCCAGAGAGGATACGCCTTTTTCCAGCGTATCCAGTCATTGCGGAACACAGCACCTTCAGTGATTGGGTTGTTCATGTATTCCTTCTGGAATGCACGGTAGCCCATGAACAGCTGTTTTTCAGTCACACGTTCCTTTGTCCAATATTCCGGCCATGACGGCTGGCCGTTTTTGTCAAGCACATTGATTCGTGACACACTGACATTCTGTATTTTGCTGATATTGGCGAGTACGCTGTTTTTGCTGATAAGGTTACCGACCATGATAAACCTGCCGCCTTCAGCTCCGAAGCATCCGAACAGGGCTGTTCTGACCCAATCTGTAACTTTGCGGACACGGCTGTCGTTTTCCACAAGTTCGTCGTCATCAAGGTCATCGATGACAATATAGTCCGGGCGGTTTTCCCTCTCTCGCAGTCCGCGCGGTGACTGGCCGCGGCCAAGTGCATTGAAGGAGCATCCATCGGTAGTGATGAACTCGCCATCCGTCCATTGTCCGGTGCTGTACTGTTCCCCGAAATCCCTGATGTAACGCTTGTTGAATTGGAGTTCCGCCTGCAGGTCTCCGAGCAGCTGGATTGCATTGGCCTCACTTTTGCCCACGAGCACCATAGTGTTTATCTGCCGTTTCTCCTGGCATTTGAGCCACATCGGGATAAAGATGTCAATATGTGTTGACTTGGCATGTCCTCTTGCCCACATATACACGGCCTTCAGGGTCTTGTTGTTAAGTATCTCATTGGCGGCTTTTATATGGAATTTGGCTGATGGTATGAGTTTCCCGGTATCTTTGTCCGTGCAGTAATGCGGGAAATAATACTCGACAAAGTATGCGTAATCCCTTCTGGCACGCCGTATGCGTCTGAGTCGTTCCGTCTCGGATTCGGACGCATTGCCGGTCGTAATACTTTGGATTTCGCTACAGTGCTGCTTCCACTGTTCGAGTGCTTTTTTCAGTTCTTTCTGGGATAGCATTTTACTTGAACTCTACGGTGGAGTATTTAAGTTGTTCGCTGATAAACAGGTCGTGATACCTGTGAATCTGGTTTACCAGTTCCGGTGTCAGCTCGGTGTCGAACTGCATACGTGACACAAGCCAGTTGTCGAATTTGGTGAAAACTTCCATTATGGTGACGACATTGGTTTGTTTGTCGAGCTTTTCGATGGCGGTTGTCGCCTTAACCATTTCATCGGCAGTCCATTGTCCGGATTCGAGTTTTTCGTTGATTTTTTTCAGCATTTTGGCGACAAGCTCCTGCCTTGTGATAAATTTGGCCGCCCTTTTTGCCTCCCATTCTTCTTCCTTAACCCATTTGTTGACGGTTACGCATGACACGCCGATTTTTTCCGCTATCGCCTTCTGTGTTTCATTATTATAATAATATAGGCGTGCGAGTTCCTTTTTGATGCTAAGTTCTTTTTTGCCCATCTTTTCAAACAATTTCGTGCAAAATTATATTTTGCACTTATGCAAATAATTGAATATGATAATAATGCACATGCCTATTAGCATAAAGCGCACATTTCATAACAGGCATGATTCCGCTATATATTTTTGCGGAAAAATTATTGGACATGAAACCAAAGACATTTGTTTTGAGCGATGAGAGCATAAACAGCTACGGATTCCGGGTATTGACTGCCGGCATAGCGCTTGACAGGTTTGAACGTAATCCGATTATGCTGTGGAATCACACACGCAGTGTTCGTGACGACAGAGAGACCATGCTGCCGATTGGCAAATGGGCCAACATCAGGGTGGAGGATGGGAGACTGATTGCAGATGCCGTATTCGACGAAAAAGACAAGTTTGCCATGAAAATTGCCGAAAAAGTGGAACAAGGCATCATCAACATGGCCTCAATCGGTTTTGTCGTCAACGAGGAAAGTGACAAGCCGGAGGTGGTACTGCCAGGGCAGACTTTAAAGACAGTTACAAAATGCACTCTGCTTGAAGTTAGCATAGTTGACATCGGGAGCAATGCCAATGCTGTAGCGCTGTATGACAAAGAAGGGAATATAATGGAACTCAGTGCCGGCGGCCAGTGTGCAGTCGGACTTATTAATAACTCAAAAAACACAAGTATGGATGTAAAAGAAATCGCAAAAATCCTGGGGCTGAAGGAAGATGCAACTGAAGCTGAAATCAAGGAGAAACTGAACGCCTTGAACCGGGAACAAAAAGATGAGGCGGCCAACAGCCGCATCGGGGAATTAGAGGGGAAATTGCGCCAGTTGGAGGCTGAAAAAGCAGCCCAGGAAAAGAAGGCAATCACAACCCTCGTTGACGATGCAGTCAAGGCCGGCAAAATCACAATTGACAAAAAGCAGCACTTTGTCGAGCTTGGCATCAAGGTCGGCATTGACAGCCTGACTGAAACACTGTCATGCATGAATCCTGCATTAAGACCTACAGATGTTATCGGACATCATCCAACACCGGGACAGAAGAAGTTCTCGGAAATGGGCGAGGATGAACTTAGGGCGCTGCGTGACAACGACCGCACAGCTTACTGCGAACTTTACCGCAGGGAGTTTGGCATAGAACCAGAATTTAAATAGTTAGAGCATGAAGAAATTTATTTTATTTCTAATGGCAGTTTCCGTTAACTGCCTTTTCGGCTCCACGATAGCTGTGGCAGCCGGATTGCCGCCATGGACAGGAATGGTGGCGCTTAATGCATTAGGTGTTGTGGGAAGCCTTGCACCTCAGGGGGTACTCAAAGCCGGAATATACACAGAAGTATGGACCGGATATATGATCAAGGCACTGCGTGATGAAGCGTCCAAACTTGGCTGGTACAGCAAGATAAGAAACTTCAACCAGTATGTCAAAAATGATGCGATACACATGAATGACATAGGTCTAGATCCTGATGTCCTGATAAACAACACAACTTATCCATTGGATGTTCAGGCGCTGCCGGATAGTGACAAGGCATTCTCACTTGACAAGTTCCAGACCAAGCCGACACCTGTAACGGATGACGAACTCTACGCATTGAGCTACGACAAGATGTCGTCAGTTATTGAACGTCACCGTGATGCGCTCGAAATCAATATATACACCAAGGCAATACATTCTTTGGCGCCAGCGGCCAACACAGCAAATACGCCTGTATTGCTCACCACCGGTGATAACGACAGTGGAAACACGAGACGCAAGATAACCCGTCAGGATATCATAAGGCTGAAGAAGTCATTTGACGTGCAGAAGGTTCCTGTAACAGGCCGTATCTTAGTTCTCTGCAGTGACCATGTTAACGATCTGCTTGAGTCTGACCAGAAGTTTGCAGACCAGTATTATAACTATACCACCGGCAAGATATCCAACCTTTACGGTTTTGAGGTATATGAATACAACGAATGTCCGTATTACAACACCAGCGATCTTACCAAGATATCTTTTGGAGGCAGCACCATAGGTTATATGCAGGCATCAGTTGCTTTTTATGCACCTCGTATGATGAAGGCTGACGGAAGCACAAAGACATATATGAGTCAGGCATCGGCAGATCCTTTGTACCAGCGTAACCTCGTTGCGTTCAGAACATACAATATCTGTCTGCCGCTTAAGAACGAATGTATAGGTGCAATAGTCAGTGCTCCAGCTGCAGACGCAACTCCGTCAATTGTAGTGGAACCTGCTGAGATAGAGTTCACAAATGCAGGCGGCAGCCAGGTGGTTGAAGTTGGATGTGCAAGCAATTATGTTGCATCAATAACAGGAACCGGATTCAGCAAGTCCAAGTCTGGCGGCACTGTTACAGTAACCGCTACAGCCAACAACACTGAAGGCGATACTGCAAGAACCGGCACACTGACTCTTAAGGACCTTGCCACAGGTGACACTGTTACAGTGCCAATCAGCCAGGCAGGGGCATAATATGAACCAATAGCTTTTCAGTAATTTTTCATAGGAATGGTTTTTTTCGGGACAGTGAACACAGGTGACAGCGCAATTAGCTGTCCCGTTTTTTAGAAAATGGCAGCAAGAGGAATCAGAAACAACAATCCGCTGAATATACGTCGCAGCAAGGACCGGTTCAAAGGTGAGGTGCAGAGCACTGACAAATCGTTCAAACAGTTTGAAAGCATGGAATATGGCTATAGGGCTGCATTCGTCATTATAGGCACATATATCTCGAAAGGTGTCAACACACTTGAAAAGATAATTGAAAGATGGGCGCCAAGCACCGAAAACCATACCGGTCTGTACATTGACTTTGTCGAAAAAAGATCCAAGGTTGACCGCAATTGCTGGCTAACAAGCAAATCAGGATTGGCCATCTTCAAGATAGTGGAAGCCATGATGGAGTACGAGACCGGAGAGAAGCCAAACTATGATCAGGTAAAGGGCGGATTCCTTATGCAGGACAAAATAACGGTTTGATTATGGATACAGAAGTATTATTGGCAATTATCGGAGCTTTTGCAGCTCCTGTTGTCGGCTGGATTATTAACGTTGTGCTGATGCGTCGGAAGTACGTTGCCGAGGTTGACAAACTTAAGGCTGAAAATGATTCGATATCAAAAAGCAACTCCGGCGTTAATGTTGACAACACCCAGAAGCTGATAGACATGATAATCACCAATGTGGTCACGCCACTGGAATCGGAGATAAAGAAGCTTCGTCTGTCCAATGGAAGGCTTACACGTGCCATTGACAAGATAGCTGACTGTCCGACACCTGACACCTGCCCTGTAAAGGCGGAAATCAGGCGACAGGAGACAAATAGCAACAAGTCTGAACATGAATAGGGTTACCGTCATATCAGCTTTTATATTGCTTGTAATCACCTCATGCAACCCCATGCCCATACAGGAAGTGCCTGTAAAGACACAGACTATAATACGGGAACGGGTTGTGCCGGTTACGGTATCTGCTGATTCGGCGCTGGTAAACATGCTGCTGAGCTGTGACAGCAGCAACCAGGTGATGCTGAAGGAACTTACAGAGATTAAGTCTGCAAGCGTTTCAACGGCCTTCAAACAGCGTTCGGACAATTTTGAAATAAAGTTTAAAACCCTGCATGACACGATTTATGTACCTGTCATTGATACAGTTGTCATAGAAGAAAAACCTGTAATAGTTGAAAAAACTGAAATTGTATATAAGATGAAGTCATGGCAGAAGACTTTTATGTACATAGGGATAGCCTTGACTATACTGATATTTCTCACAATAGTTTACAAACTCATCAAATAAATATGAAGTATGGGAAAAAAAGAAAATCCGCCGGTAAGATATGAGAACGGCAAATGGATTACAACCGACGGCCTGGCCTTCAGCACGCAGTCGAAGGCAGAGGCTCACGCTCACGTTCTGAGCACTCAGAGCGACACAAAGAAACATGAGGCCACAAACACAAATGGCCCAAAGACAACGGAAGTTAAACCAGAAGAAAAAATTGCAAACAATGGGAAAATTAAATGACGTAACATTTATCAAGGGTAACGGCGGACTTGGAAGGCCGGCTGCGAATGAGGATCCTGTAAGCGGACTCATCCTGCTGCTCAGAAATGTCGCGGCTGCAGACCTGATGAATGCAGAGAACACGAGTCAGTTTGACTCAATAGCGAGTCAGGCTGACAATGGCGGCACAATCTATGTAACCAAGTTAAGATATGCTGAGGAACTTGCAGACTACGGATTGGAGGCAAAGGATGTTGACGAGCAGGCAGACGCCGCCGCCTTCAAGAAACAGGGCGAGATCAATGCCATAATCTATCATGTGAGCGAATTTTTCCGCATGAATGAGCAAGGCACTCTCTATCTTATGATCAGACTTACTGGAGGACCTGCCAATATAGTGAAAGAGGACATCAAACAACTGCAGTATTATGCCAACGGTAGCATCAGGCAATGTGGCATACTTACTGATGCATTAACCAATATTGCGGATTATCAGACAGCATGTACCGAACTTGAGCAGGAGCACCAGCCTCTGTCGGTTGTCATCGCCTACAAAGGCAAAACAGTTGCAGTTGCGGCGGGTGAAGATGGGTTCACGACAACCACAACGTCTGTAGTGGCTTTATCCGACCTTAACAGCTCATCGACTAATTATATGATTGCAGGTCGTCGCAATCTGAGTCTTATGGTAGGATGCGACCTCGACAGCGGCGTTGTCAGAAGCCTTGCAGAATACGGATATTACGGAGCAATAGGTCTTGTGCTTGGCGCCATATCCAAGGCACAGGTGCATGAAAGCATTGCATACGTTGCAAAGTTCCCTCTGTCATTGTCGGTACCAGGTCTCATTAGCGGTGAACCAATAAAGGAGGTCAGCGTGATGGATCAGGAAAAGATAAATGACAACCGATACATCTTCGTGCGAATCCATGTCGGAGACGCAGACAATTACTTTAACGACAGCCACACTCTCGATGTGCTCACGTCAGACTATGCGTATATTGAAAACAACAGGACCATTGACAAAGCCATTCGCGGAATCCGCCGGAATCTGCTCCCATATTTGAGTTCACCTCTTGATGTTGATGCATCAACCGGCAAACTTGACAATGGTACTGTCAAATTCCTTGAAGCTACTGCAGGCAGTGCTTTGACTGACATGGAGAAGGCAGGCGAACTGTCCGGCTACAGCGTCGGTATTGATGCCAATCAGAACGTGCTTGCCACATCCGAGGTCGAGATTGTGATCAAGAACGTCCCTAAGGGTGTGATGCGCAAAGTGAAGGTTAAAATTGGCTTCACAACTAGTATTTAAAACTTATAAAAGGAAACAGATATGAACGGATTAGAACATATACCAGAGGTTAATGGTGTTGCCTACTCATGGGTACAGATCCAAACCATGATTGCTGGGGTGCCGGTAACTGGCATTACTGCCATAAACTATAAGGATAGCCAGGAGATGGATGAGATATACGGTGCAGGCAGGATGCCCGTTGCACGCGGTTACGGACGCATCAAGGCTGAAGGCAGCATAACTCTCCTTCAGGATGAAATCATGGCTATAAGAGCCGCATCAGCTGCTCCAAGCCACAGACTCCAGGACATTGCTCCTTTCACAATCAATGTCAGCTACATCAAAGAAGGTAGCAATATTATCACGGATACTCTCCACAATTGCCAGTTCAAAACGAACGGTGTTGACACAAAGGAAGGCGATACCAGCATTCCACAGCAACTTGACCTCCAGATAAGCCATATTGATTGGGGTGCATAGGTGCATAAACAACGACGGGTAATTAAGTTTACCCGTCTATTTTTTAACAATAAAAAAAGAATCATACATGAAAAACAAGGAAGAAAAGAAACAGTTGACAGGACAGGCAACGGATGAACAGATTGCCATGTGGAAAAACCTGTACAAGAAAGTGTACGAAGTTGAGGTTGACGGCAGCGTATGCTACCTTAGGAAGCCGGATCGGAAAACAATATCGGCTGCCACATCACTGGGTGCCAGCGACCCGGTAAGATACGCTGAAGTTATGCTGGAGAACTGCTGGCTTGGAGGGGATGACGATATCAAGACCGACAACGACAAATTCTTCGGTGTGACATCACAACTCGACAAACTGACAAAGGTGGCAAAGGCAAGCCTAAAGGAACTATAGAGGCTGCCCGGAAGGCAGCCTCTGAAAATGACATACTTATTGCCGACACAATGCTCAGATGTTACAATATTTGCAGCAATCCGGAGGAACTGGACGATATGGAATGGGCGATGAAGCTTGAATCGCTGATGATTGCGCTCAAATACAGGCGGGATTAATGTACAGATAAAATAATGGATTCAAAATGCCAAACGATACAGTTACTTTTTTGATCAATATCAAGGGGAATGCGCAGGAAGGCATGGTTAATCTTGCCGGGAGTGCCCAGCAAATGACCAGGAATGTTTCGAAGTTATCCTCTATGGTTGATGAGATTGGAACCAAGATGTTTCGGTTCAACGAAATCACCCGTGGTATCCAAAGTCTGTCATCGTCCCTGCAGGAAATATACCAGCCTGGCATTGAACTCAACACATCCCTTACCGACTTGTCGGCAATTACCGGCGAAACAGGAGAGGGACTGCGAAAGATTGAAAAATATGCCCGTGAGACCGCAAAGACCTTCGGCGGGTCCGCCGCACAGAGCGTGGAATCTTACAAGCTGTTACTGTCACAGTTGACACCCGAACTGTCGAAGTCACCGGAAGCGTTACGGAATATGGGCAACAGTATTGCAATACTGTCAAAAACGATGGGGGGTGACACTGTTGCAGCAGCAGAGGTGCTGACTACAGCTCTCAATCAATATCAAGTGTCGATGGATGATCCTATTATGGCGTCCGAAGAGATGGCAAGAATGATGAACGTGATGGCGGCGGCAGCAATGGAAGGGTCGGCAGAACTGCCACAGATCAAGTTGGCGCTGGAGAATGCGGGCATGGCAGCCAAAGCAGCCGGAGTGAACTTTGCCGAAACCAACGCTGCAATACAGGTGCTTGATAAGGCGGGCAAAAAGGGAGCTGAAGGCGGCGTTGCGTTGCGAAATGTGATGATGATTCTGTCGCGTGGCAGATTCCTGCCACCGAAAGTCCAGCAGGAACTTGAAGCTGCAGGTGTTGATATTGATATACTGACTGACAAAAGTCTCAGTCTTACAGAACGTCTCAGACCTCTGCAAGGCATTATGGGTGATACGGCACTGATAACTAAGATATTCGGCATGGCCAATGCCAACGCAGCCACTGCATTGTTGTCGCAGCTGGACGAGGTTGACAGACTCACTGGTGTTATACAGGGGACAAATACTGCTGTTGACCAGGCAAATATTGTTATGGACAGCTATGCTGAGAGGCAGGCGCGGATAAAGGCACAGTTTGACGACATCAAGACATCAATATTCACTGCTACCGGTGATTTGGGAATATGGATACAGACAGTGTCATCGGCAATGGTACCAGTATCACAACTGGTCCCATTGATTGCCGGCCTGACCAAAGGCATAACAGCGATGGCAACCGGTCTGATCAGACTGGTTGGCAGAATCGACTTGTCAGTCCTGTCAGTCAGGAGAATGCGGATACAGCTGCAGATGATGGCCATTGACATTAAAAAGGGAGAAATGGCGAATCTCGGTTTTACAAGGAATGTCATAAGGGCCACTATGGCAGTCGGGAGGTTCGCCACAGTCGGACTTTACAATGCCGTAAAAGGCATTGTGCAGTACGTCAGGTCACTTGTTGCCGGAGGTGCAGCATCTGTGAAGTTCGCTGCACTGTCAAAGGCAAGTTTTGCCACGTTCCGGTTATCAGCTGTAACAGCCTGCAAAGCCGTTGGAATGGCAATAAAGGGCATACCTGTCTTAGGCTGGGTTGCAGCGGCCTCAGCAGCTGTAATAGGACTTATAAAACTGCTTCGCAGAACCAAAAATTCGGTTGATGATATATCGGATTCATTCCGAAATGCTCAAGATGCAGCCAATGCCTACTACTCGGACGAAAGGATGAATCTTGACATGATGTTTGCCAAACTCAGTCAGACCAACCCACAAAGCGCAGAGCGCAACAATCTTGTACGCGAGCTGAAGGACATGTATCCCGACCTTAACGAACAAATACTCGATGAGATTACCAACACCAATGATTTGTCCTCCGCCTACGATGTACTGCTGTCAAAGATAATGCAGAGGGCTAAAATGGAAGCCAAGCAGTCACTGCTGAAGGATTATTACGCTGAGATGGAGCCGGTGGAAGAAGTGATAGATGAGATTGTTAATGATAGGATTAACAGTCCGATGTATTCGCATTTAACCAGAAGTCAGATTCGTGAGGATGTTGTTAATGAACTGGAAAATATGCAGGGTGGAGAGGTCATAAGTGGCACCACGAAGTTCTTTGGATTTGAATCAGAGGTACTCGAACCATGGAAACAGGCAAACCAACAGGTTACCAAGATACTCGACAGTATCAAACTGATGGATGTCAGTACGCCTGGTTATAACGGCAGTCACACTGTAACGGCAAACAACAACAATACCACTAACAACAATACCACCAACAACAATAACAATACCACAAACAACAATAACATCAATATAGTTGATATTGTCCCTGTTGTCGAGCAGGCATCCAGTGGTATTGTTATGGGGGCCATCGATGGGACTAAAAACATAGTACCTGTCCAACCGGATTATGATGCAACTGATTACAACAGCACTGTCAACAATGTTGCACAAATACGCATTCCCGATTACACACCGATATTGTCGGAAATCAGGACATTTGCCAGCAGAATAGTTGACAATATGTTACGTATCAAAGCACCGCAGCAGACCACCAATACGACCACCAATGACAACCGGATTGTTGATACAGATGTCAATGAAAGCACATCGTATCTCAACAATAATGTCATCAATGAGGGTGACACTGTGGAAAACAATGCAACCACAGATATTGCATTCCCTAAAATACGCATTCCCGATTACACACCGATATTGTTGGAAATTAGGACATTTGCCAGCAGAATAGTTGACAATATGTTACGCATCAAAGCACCGCAGCAGACCACCAATACGACTACAAATGACAACCGGATTGTTGATACAGATGTCAATGAAGGCACATCGTATTTCAACAATAATATCACCAATGAGGGCGACACCGTCAGCACTGTCACCAATAACGAAGGCGACACTGTGGAAAACAACGAAACCGCCGGTATTGCATTCCCTAAAATACGCATTCCCGATTACATTCCGATTCTGTCGGAAATCAGGACATTTGTCAGCAAAATAGTTTTATATGTCAGCAGGCTGTCTGAGACCGGGCGTGTTGTGAATGCAGTAAGAGACACGCAGGATATAAGTGTCATTCCGGTGCCGGGGCAATCCGGTTCCACAAGCGACAACGACAACCGGCACAGCGTGACCAACAATGTGACCAACAACGTGACAGTCGGTTCGCTCATAGGCAACAACACCAACATGTTCAACCAGGCAGCGGCGACTACAGCCGAGGATTTCATGGAGTTGCTGCGCCAGGTGTTGACAGAGATAAACGGAGATTACAAGTTAGTATAGCCATGTCACAGATCAGTATATCATATAGCCAGAAATCAGAGCGTTACAGGTCAAACTCAATAGTCAGCGGACTGAATCATGAAGTTGCAGGTTTTGCGGTAAAATCGGCCAAATCAATTGCGTATGATGCAAGGCTCAAAGGTCAGACTAAACCCGCATTCGTTAGTGATTATGCCGGCAGACTTGAACAGTATGATGATGCCGGCAACGATGAAGGTATCTTTAGTCTCGGTGGCAGCTCCACACATACAACTGCACCAGGCGACAAACTCTACAATGAAATTAAGCTGAAGACCAACGACGGTACGGAAATTCAGTTCATCGATGCAAAATGCAGCGTTACCACCGGAAACAACATTGTCAGGCAGAACATAACCGGCAGGGACGGAACTGTTAAGGAACTGATTAATGCCGATGACATAAAAATCACCATTTCAGGCAATTTGATTTCGGATTCCCACAATGAATTTCCGCTGGACATGTTAAAGCAGCTTGTCGGAATTCTTTCATCTGAAGACACCGTACAGGTTGAAAGCATTCTGCTTAATGATGTTTACGGGGTCACGAAAATGGTCCTAACAAAGGCTTTTTACAATCAGAACGAGGCAAGATATTGCAATGCTTTGCCTTTCTCTCTTGCTTTTGACAGCGATACTGATTACGATTTTGAAGTGAATTAATTAGTAAGACCTAAAGCGTATTTTAAAATCAGGATCATGGTCAACAAATTCAATTGTAAAATCAGGGTTGTGGTCAACAAACATCCATTCCCCACATTGGAATGCCCCATATTCTCTAACTTTCACAATAAGATCCTCATTAAAGTCAACAATTTCCACTCTAAAATCAGGATTACGGTCAACGATTTCCACACGGCCTGCAAGAAATATATCACCGCATTTGCAGTCCTCCTTATGGAACACAGGCCTGTCGCTGCTGAAAGCCACGGTAAGAAGAATGAACAATGAAACCATCAAACTTTTCATAGCATGTTAGTTTTGGAATGTCATATTGAAATATCGGGTACAAAGATAGTAAAATTTGACTATGTGACTGAGATTGCCGTAAAATCTTCAATCAATAGTTTTACCGGCACGGCAAAAATCACTGTGCCCCGCAAACTGCGGTTTGAAGGGAAGAGCCTGTCAGACTACATCAACATAGGTGATTCCGTCAAAATAAGCATGGGGTACAAAAAACACACCATTCAAACAGTCTTTGAAGGCTATATAAAGAGCATTTCAAGCACGACTCCGATAGTGATAGAGTGTGAGGATGAAGCATACAAGTTGAAGCTGAAGCGTGTGGACAACGAATATACAGACAACTTCAGCCTCAATTATTTTGCCAAGAAATACTGTGGTGAATATACCAGCGTCATGTCAGACTTGGAGCTTGGAGTCATGCGTATATGGAATAAAAGCATTGCAGAGGTGTTTGAGTATCTGGCATCGAAATACCCGGTCCACTTCTTCTTCCGGGAAGGCAAGCTGTATGGTGAATCTTACGATGATATCCTGACCCCACAGAACACCATCACGCTGACATACGGAAGCAACATCATAAGCGACACACTCCAATATTTGGAAGGGGACAAAGTCAAGGTTGCAGTTAAGGCCAAGGTTATGACATCGGGCAACAAGATGCTTGAATATGTCACACCAGGTGAGGCCAAGTCCGGAGGATACGATGTCAAGACATTTTACTACCCGTCGGCCAAAAGTGTAAGCGACCTCAAGGCACTTGCCGAGAAGCAGCTGGCAGGAATGCGTGTCAACAGCATGAAAGGCAGTATCACAACATTTGGAATACCTTTCGTGAGACCTGGCGACACGGTGGTTTTATCCGACAGCGTCAATATTGAGCGTGACGGCAAGAAATTCCGGATTGATGCAATTGAGTACAAATTCGGCAAAGGCGGATACAGACAGACAATATATCCGGGAAAGGAGATACAGTGATGAATGATGCCAAATCTGACATAAGGCGGATAATACAGGAACTGGCAGGACAGCGTCAGCCGGTGACATTAATCTGCAAGGTGACAAGTGTCAATGAGAGCAAATGCGATGTGGAGCCGTTGGACGGCGCACTTTTGAAGGATGTCCGACTGAATGCCAGTGTGGACCAATTCAATGGGCTAAGGATAACCCCTAAGAAGGACAGTTACGTACTTGTAACCATGCTGTCCGAGACCGATGCATTCGTGTCCATGTATTCTGACATCGACAAAATAGAGTTCGACGGAGCAGGCGGGATTAAGGTTGAGATAAAGGACGACCACATATCGTTGAAAAACGACAAAACGTCATTAAAGGATGAAGTGGATGATTTGCTTGATACCCTGATTAATGCCAAGATAGCAACCCCTGCAGGACTTGGCTTATTCAATGGGGATGTTATCACCAAGCTAACCCAAATAAAAACTAACTTAAATAATTTATTGGAAGATTAAGATGCTGAATCAAGAATTGCTAAAAAAGCAGCTGAGCAGTCTGTTGAAGGACTGCGTCAATAACGAGAGGGAGCCTGATTACTTTGCCGGAGAGTTGGCAAAGATAATCACCAACTACATTAAGACAGCGACAGTAAACGCGGGGATACCGGTTGCCACGGCAGGTACTGCAGTGTCACAGACCGGTGCCACGACAGGTCCGGGAACATTAAGCTGATAATTATTATGACAGGAATATTGACAGACGACAACGGACAGATACTGTTCAGCGGGCACGATTTCGCGCTGGGCGAAATCAGCACCCAAACTGCCCAGGCTATAATGGAAGCACAGCCAGGCGAGTTTAAAAGCTCGCCACTGCTTGGAGTCGGAATAGCAAAATATCTCAAATCACCCAAGAACCAGAAGTTAAAAAATACCATAAGAGACAATATGCGACTGGGGCTTATAGAGATATCATCGGTCGATTTTGACGGAGACAACATTTTAATAAAACTTAAGTGACATGAAGACGATAAAGGAGATAAAAGCCGAAATGACATCGGCAATACTCGGCAACGAGGAGCTGAGCCTGGCTTTGGATCTTAATCCTGAAACAGCCTGGGAGAAGCAGGTGAGTGCCGCATCGGTGATAGACATACTGCTGACAATTATAGCGACGACATATTACGCCCTCAACTGGATGTTTGAGACGTACAAGGAGGAGACGACCGAAAAAGTACGTGCTGTCTTGCCTGGAACCGTACAATGGTACTATGAGAAGGCAATAGCATTCCGGTACGGCGAAAGTGTCAATGATGACGGCATCTACGAGACAGAACTTGCAGATGACAGCGTAAGGATTGTTAAGATGTGCTCGGTTGTGGAAGAATATGGCGGTTTGCTTATCAAAGTCAGCAAGGACAATCTCGTCCCGCTCACTGGAGCCGAACTCGATGCCTTCAGAAGTTATATGTACGATGTCAAATTTGCGGGAGTGCAGATAACGGTGATAAGCAGCGATCCTGACACAATGAATATCAGTATAAATATAAAGCGTAATGCCATGACACTTCCATCGGTTGAAAATGACGCAAAGCCTGCGCTTATAACGGCCATCACTGACTATCTGATACGCATACAGCCCGGCGGCATACTCAACAAGACGCAGCTGACAAACGCCATGCTTGCTGTTGACGGAATTGAGGACGTGGTGATTGTGGATTGTTACTTTACCCGCTATGACGGCCTCGGCACGGTCTCTTATCTCGTAAATTCGGAGACCGGATATGATGTGCAGAACTACAATGCATATTCCGCCGGTATCGCACTGGACATTATTGCAGTAGGAGAAATAATAAACTGACAGATATGGGAAAATACGACATAAACTATAGAGGCCCAAACCTTATCCCGCCATATAATGACAGGCTGTCCGAGATACTGTTGCCTTTCAAGTTGCGAAAAAGCAGGCTGCTTTCATTGTTATGGTGCATAAACGCACCTATAAGGAGGATGCTCGGTGAGTTCAGGGCATATCGGAGGGATATGGACTACAGGATGGCACACACCGGGCAGAGGATAGTGCTGCAGCATGTTTTGCGTGAGAAACTTAACAACAACAATATCAATGTGGTTGACAGCTTCAACTATCAGGAAGAGTTTGTTCCGCCATCAGCCGACGGTGAACTGATCAATTACCAGTTCCACGTGCCCGCAGATTCGTCAGGCATACAAATACTGATAGGCAACAGGCATACATATAATGAGTATGAGAACTTCAAGGTTGAGGTTCCGTCAGGATTTACCGACCAGCAAAAGAAATTGGTGGCAGACATAGTTGATTTGTACAAAATTGCAGGAAAAACATATAAAATAGTAACTATATGAAAAGATTAGACACTCATTCCAGTGAAGCAGGGAGAATGCCCTTATGGACAAAAGACTTCGACTTTTTGCAGGACTCATACAAAGAAGTGCTGACGGCACTGATTAAGGATTTTGGCCTCGGCAAAACGAACTTCATCATATCCGGTTGCAAAATCACGCATTCGGGTTCATTATTGGACATGGAAGCCGGATGGGCATATTTCTGCGGCGAGATACTACCTGTGCACGCATTGCATACAACCACCAACCTTGCGGATCCAATCATCTATTTTACCAAGATAGATTATATCAACCCTGAGGGCTTGAGGAACTATGTCATGTCAGATAATTCCACCATAGCCAGGAACACCTATTCCGACCCTTATCTAAATCCTCAAGTGGCCGACAACCAGTCAACATATTATCTTGGTATAAAAGAAGGGTTCTGCACACTTGCCGAAAGGTTGCGAAAAGGCATATCTCTTACGGAGTCTGAATGGACAGCCGCTTCATCAGCCGGGTATAATATCTATTACAAGCAGGTCGGCAAAATGGTGTTTCTTAAGGGGTATGCATACAGTCAGGTGTCTCTTAACGCTGTGTATGTTGCCGACCAGCTTCCACGTCCTGCCGTGTCGGGCGAGTTCTACCCTTTTGTAGGTATGAATAATGATGATGATGATGGCGTCGAGCTACCAACATCAGTGCAGCTTATTGATGATGGCATACATGGTAAGATATGGGCTGAGGGCACCAATTTGACACTGTTGCGAGTGGGTCATATAATGTATCTTGCAGCAGAGCCTTACAGAGAACAAGACGGCACAACGCTACAGAACACCCTTGAAGGAGGTCAGGAGGGCAATGAAAGCTAAGGTGATACCGATGGAACGTCAGAATCTGATAGACTTGTCTATTCAGTATTGTGGAGACATTGAGCACGCATTTAAAATTGCATCGCTCAATGATATGGATGTATGTTGTGAAGGTGACGGCTTCATGTATGTTCCTGTGATGCGGCCTACGATGACAACAACATTTTTTTTAGCTAATAAAATATATCCGGCAAGTGAGTCGTGACCTGTTTGACATATCACTGCAATATTGTGGCAACTTGGAAAGTGCCTGTCTTTTGTCAGCTATTAACGATATTGGTATTACCGATATCGTTACCAACATTATCGAGGTTGTGACTAAAGACAATGTTGTGACCTCGGAATACCGGGCAAGGCGTATTAAGCCGGCAACATATATAAATGAAGAACATCCGGCAACATCTGTTGATGAAAGAAATGTTGTTAAAATTATCCGGAAACAACATGTGGAGCGATACAACCGCTGCCTTGACCGCCAGACGATTTTTGACTATGCGCTGCAGCATTACGGTGATGCGGCTGCCGCGTTCAAATTAAGTTCCCAAACAGATGCAAGTGTTACAGATCCGCAGCCGTCATCAATATTTAAATACCGATTAAATGTCAATAAAAGAATATTGAAACACTATACAGGTTATGGCATAAAACCAGCAACAGACCTTTGTCTCGATGATGAACTGTCATCCATGACGCTGGCAGCATATTATACCATTGTGAAGTACATTATTCCTGAATATTCAGAAACAAAATATTATACAATACCATGATTGAACTGAACAAAAGGTCTTTAAACCCACAGGATCCGTCGTTGACATGGGAGGAAGTCAACGAAAACTGGCGAATAATAGAGGACTACCTGAATAACCACGTGTCAGTTGCAGGGCCTCAGGGACCGCAGGGACCGCAAGGATATCAGGGCTACAGAGGATATCAAGGCTACAAAGGCGATACCGGAGCAACCGGTCCTCAAGGCGCGACATTCACGCCATCGTATGACGAAGAAAGCGGTGATTTGAGTTGGGTATGTGACAACCCATTTATTATGCCACCGGCTACTGCTAATATCAGCGGTCCGCAGGGTGAGCAAGGTGAGAAAGGCGAACCAGGCACACCAGGCGAAAAAGGCGAAAAGGGTGACGATGGTGCGCCAGGTCCACAGGGTGAGCCAGGTTCAAAAGGTGACACCGGTTCACAGGGTCCTCAAGGCGAACCAGGTGACACGCAACAACACTATAACCTCACTATTACAAGAGGTGGGGCTACAGTGGAGACATACGACCCAGTCGGAGCAGAAAAGACCGTTGATATAGTCGGCAAAAAGACCACTGGGGAAATCTTTAATGATTACAATGGTAACGTTGCATCTGGCAATTACAGCCATGCCCATGGACACGGTACCAAAGCCCTTGGAGACAATCAGACGGTGATTGGCCAATATAACATCCCCGATAATGATTCCTTATTATTGGTAGGCAACGGCTCTGATAATAACAACAGAGCAAATGCGCTAAAACTCGACTCCAACGGCAATCTTGCTATACCTGGCAACGCTGAAATCGGCACTCCTCTTTCTATCGATATGACAGATTACGCATCCAAAGAGTGGGTGCTATCGAAGGGATATATTCGCGCCATTAACATTGATGGTATTGAGGGATTTCAGGGACCACAAGGCGAGACGGGAGCCACCGGTCCACAGGGAGACCAAGGCGCAACCGGTGCCAAAGGAGACCAAGGCGACCAAGGTGCAATTGGTGCGAAGGGTGACAAAGGCGACCAAGGCAACCAAGGTCCACAAGGCAACCAAGGCCCTCAAGGCAATCAAGGGTCTCAAGGTGACCAAGGTCCACAAGGTGACCAAGGCGCAAAAGGTGACAAAGGTGACCAGGGTAATCAAGGCTATCAAGGCAGGCAAGGTAACAAAGGAGACCAAGGCGACCAAGGTGCAATTGGTGCGAAGGGTGACAAAGGCGACCAAGGTAACCAAGGTCCTCAAGGCAACCAGGGACCTCAAGGCAACCAAGGTCCTCAAGGTGACCAGGGTGCAACCGGCGCAAAAGGTGACAAAGGAGATCAAGGTGCAACTGGTGCGAAAGGTGATAAAGGTGACCAGGGTAATCAAGGCAAGCAAGGCTATCAAGGCAGGCAAGGTAACAAAGGTGACCAAGGCAATCAGGGCGCAACTGGTGCCAAAGGAGACCAAGGCGACCAGGGTGCAACCGGCGCAAAAGGTGACAAAGGAGATCAAGGTGCAACTGGTGCGAAGGGTGACAAAGGTGACCAGGGTAATCAAGGCAAGCAAGGCTATCAAGGCAGGCAAGGTAACAAAGGTGACCAAGGCAATCAGGGCGCAACTGGCGCAAAAGGAGACCAAGGCGACCAGGGTGCAACCGGCGTAAAAGGTGACAAAGGAGATCAAGGTGCAACTGGTGCGAAAGGTGACAAAGGTGACCAGGGTAATCAAGGCAAGCAAGGCTATCAAGGCAGGCAAGGTTATCAAGGCGACCGGGGTTACCAAGGTCCTCAAGGAACGCCAGGTGGATCATCGGAAATGCCGTTTGTCGTGTTATCTCAAATTTCAGAAACAAGCGAATGGACAGGCACTGCTAATATTCCGGGGTTTACCGGACTATATGACGGCCTTACAATCCGCTGTTTCTTGCCTTATAATTCCACAAGTTCACCGGTTACATTAGCATTGGCAGTTGACACAGGTGGTATTATGATATCACCAACAACACTTCCCGTATATTGGCTGTACCCTGATAGATTGACAACACAAATACCTCAAAACGCTGTATTTACTTTGACCTACCGACCAGGAGTTGGCAGTATCCGTACTGGTATGTGGCTTTGTAATTATGATAAGGTCGGAACAGGTAACGTAACAGGTGACAATCTCACCAATGGCTATCTAATCAAAGGTAGTGGCAATAACAGCATCAGTGCATCTGCATTTCAAGTTCAGATTAGAGGTGCAATCTCATCGAGCTGGAATGGAGCAGACAATTATATCCCGACGGAGGCACTAATTTCTGATTATTTTCAGCCTCTCGACGACGATTTGACGGCAATATCGAGACTGACCGGCAGCGGTTATGCCCACCGAAATGACAATGGATCTTGGAGTTTGGAAAGTGTTAATTTGGTTAATGTTGTTACATCGGGAGACACATTTGAAAATGGTGAATTAATAATTGGAAATAGCAGTAAAGCCGTGTGGGGGTCAGGTGTATGTGTTGAATTATTCGACTCAAACGAGTTTAGTTGGAGCGGCGATAATCAGCATGTGCCGTCGGAAAGATTGATAGAACAATATCTGGCAAGCACTTTGCCGTTATTATATCAGCCACTTAGCAGTTGGTTAAGTTTGTTAGTTCGACTTTGTGAGGCTAGTAGTTTTGTTTCGGGATACCTATATTGGGCTGGAAATGGATGGGCACTTGGTGACCCGGATGGTCTTGGCAATGTATATGCAGCCAGTGATTTTGTTCAAAATGAAATCATTTTGGCTAACAACAATGGTAAACAAGTTAAGAGTAGCGGCATAACTATTAATACGTCAGACCTTGGTAACACTCACTATTATGTTCCCACAGACCTCACGGTCAGAAACTTCGTAACTGTCTATTGTCATCGTTTCCTACCGTTGTCTGGCGGCACTATGACAGGCCCGATTAATTCTCGAAATATAATACCGTCGTCGAGCGGAACATATAATTTAGGTTCATCGGCAAAATTATTTAACGAATTGTGGGTGGGTGACATACGTAATCAAAGCGGTGCCATAAGTATTGTCTCGTCAATTAGAGATGAATCAATACCCAACACCTACCAGGCTGGTGTGTATATTGTTCCTAATTCTGATCACGGTAGTGATACTGTCGAGATAGAAGGAAATTTGTCGCCTATTTCCGATGGCATGTACGACCTTGGGGATAGTTCTTATCAATGGAGGAATATATATGTAGGCGGCAGTATTTATTTGAAAGACACACAAACATCGGATTATTACAGGATACAAATAACCAACGGACAGATGGCCACAACTCGTATTGGTCCGTCTTTAAATATGGTTTAAATATTATTAAAATTATGATTTGTTTGGTTACTTTTACAGGCGGGATTATCAACGCTGCAACGGATGTCCAAATCAACGGAAAGTCGGTGACTAAAATCATTGACTGGGGTGATGTCCAAAACAAACCAATAATTGACACGGATTTGTCGGCAATCTCGCCTAATGCCGTCCAGAACAAAGCCGTCACACAGGCGTTACAAACAATCAATGCTCCCAATGTTGATCAACTCAGCTACGGCATCAGGTTCGATATTACCGACCCTACTCTCGAATGTACGAGAGTGGGCAATCCTGTTTTACACCAGCTTTTGCCGGTCCAGTCGGCAATGAAGGGGGTGTTGCTTGACGATGATGGAGAAATTACAGCTTACCTTCCGGACAACGACTGGACAACAGCAACACGTGACGGTTCGGCGGGACAGGTCATGGTAGAAATCCCTAAATATTACCGCCGTGTAACGATTAACGGCAACATTGTCGAGGTGAGGATTTCAGCTGTGCCGATTGAAGGATATTTTGAAGTCCCTCGTCACTATGTAGGAGCCTATGAAGCAGCTTTAGACAGAAGTAACCTTTTGCTATGTAGCATCGTCAACTCCAGTACGCAGTATCGTGGTGGCAATAATAGCTCCGGATGGGACGGTACTTATCGAAGTTTGCTCGGTATGCCGGCAACATATATATCATCAGACAATTTACGTACATACGCACGGAACCGCATAACGAACTCGGCGGAATGGAATTACGACGTTTACTGGTCATATCGAGAACTCTTTTGGTTGTATTCCATAGAATATGCAAACTTTAACTCTAATGCAGCTTACAACGCTCAGTTGGATGCCAATGGCTACCATCAGGGAGGTCTTGGCGTAACAAACCTGTCTTTAAATGAGTGGAGAGTACATAACAATTACATGCCATATATTCCATGCGGCACTACAGATCAACTCGGAAATAATTCAGGAGTAGTTGATTTTACTATAACTAAAGCTAACAATGAACAACAAACCGTCAGCGTAAATCGATATCGTGGAATCGAATCCGTATTTGGCCATATTAATAAGATGTTGGATGGCATATTAATAATAAAGGAGGAAAATGACGGTAATATTACGCATAAGATGTACACAGCCGATGGACCGTCAGTATTCAGTAGTTCGGATTTAACTGCTTACATCGATGTGGGCAACATATCCTCAATTGCAGGATGGATTCAATCAATAGTAATGGGAAACAAAGGCGAAATAATGCCTGCATCTGTTGGCGGGAGTTCATCAACATATTACTGTGCTTATCAAAGTATGCCTCCAGATAATGATAATGTTAATTTTGTTTCTGTTGGCACTTTAAGAGGTGCAGGGTTCCTGTCCACGAGCATCCACTATGACAGACAATTTTACATCGGTTCCAGGCTTTGCTTTTTACCCAATAGATAAACTGATATGAACAAAACATTAAGTCAGACACGGCCTTCAACAATTGAGAAGATAGGCCTAAAAAAAATAATATATAGATGGGACATACAGTCACGACAACTTGTTGATCCGCTAACCAACGAATCCTATCTTCAATATGAATATTACCAAGTGGTAGTGTATTGTCCCATTACAGCGAACAAGATTACGTTGAAAGTTATTGAATCTGTATGGCCGGTTGATTATGAACAAAAGCTGGTAAATGATTACAACGCTGCTCGGCTTAATCTGTATGATGCTGACACCGCGCAATTGATAATAGACAGATACACACAGTTCTTGCAAGATCGTCAAGCGTTGAAGGATCAAATTGATGCTGACTGTGTTGAAGCAGGCATACCTTTGTCATAGTCCTATAATCGTTAAAAAATCAGATTAGAATGTACATTTCAATTTAGAAAGTGGGATTTTTTAATTTGGCGATTATATTGGATCAATCCCTTCAATGGCGTGAAGAGTTTCGTTTCGTATGACAAATGCCGTTTCATCGTGTTTTGGTCGAAAAACCCGAAGCCGCTGCTTGAACATTTGGACGAACTGAAAGAAAGAAACATCGGCTGTTACATCCAATACACGCTCAACGATTACGAAAAAGAAGGCTTGGAAAAGGGCGTTCCCCCATTAGAGGAAAGGCTTGACACCTTCAAAAGGTTGGTTGACAAATTAGGCAAAGGTCGCGTGATTTGGCGTTTCGACCCCTTGATTCTGACTGACCGAATCGACATTGACGACCTGCTGAGGAAAGTGGAAAACATTGGCGACCAACTACAAGGCTACACGGAGAAACTAGTTTTCAGCTATGCCGACATTGCTTTGTATAAAAAGGTGAAAGCCAACCTTGAGAAAAGCCATGTGAACTATACGGATTGGAAGGAGCCACAAATGGAAGAGTTTGCCATGAGGCTTTCGGAGCTCAACCAAAAATGGCATTATCAGTTGGCCACCTGCGGCGAGAAGATTGACCTCAGGCTATACGGCATCCAACACAACCGCTGCGTGGATGACGACTTGATGATTCGTTTCGCTTACAAGGACAAGGCTTTGATGGACTTTCTTGGCGTGGAGATAAAGGCAATTGAAAACTCGTTGTTTGGCACGGAGCCGGTTCCCTCCAACGCCATTATGCTTAGCGAAACGCAATACGCCCTAAAGAAAAAAGACAACCGCGACAAAGGCCAGCGGCAGTTCTGCGGCTGCATGGTGAGCAAGGACATCGGCGAGTACAACACCTGCCCGCATCTGTGCGAGTATTGCTATGCGAATGCGAGCAAGGAAAAGGCTGTGAGGAATTGGGAAAGAGCGAAAGAAACCGATTGGAAATCAGAAACGATAACAGGGAAATAATCTATATTTTCAGGACAAAAAGCAAGGCACATGAAAATGGAACAAATACAGATTTCGGCAGACTACATACAAGCGGCAAAGACAATCAAGCAAGCTATATTGGATAGTCGTTACAGGGCCGTGCGACATGTAAACAAAGAAATACTTACCCTCTATTATTGGGTTGGCAATTATGTTTCGGTCAACAGCCGTGCTGGAACATGGAATACTAATGCCATTGCGACAATCTCCCAACTTCTGCAACAAGAGTTGCCTGGTCTGACCGGTTTTTCCGAGACCAACATCAAGAATATGCGCACTTTCTATGAAGTGTGGAGTCCGGTCCTAAATCGGCAGCCGTTAGCTGCCGAAATTGGCAACATACAGATTGTTAAAGAATTACAAAATCGACAGCCAGCAGTTGCCGATTTGACTACGGACGATTTAGAATGCTTTATGAATATAGGGTTTACGCATCACCGCGAAATCATCAGGAAAACACAAACACTTGACGAGCGCCTCTTCTACATCAGGAAGTGTGCCAAGGAATTTTGGAGCAAAGAGACGCTTAAATATCATCTCAACGAAAATCTTTATGCCAAGCAAGGCTCCATCCAACAGACCAATTTTGACCGAACCATTGACAATGCATCGTTCAAACAAAAAGCCCTACGATCGTTCAAAGACGAGTATTTGTTGGATTTCATCAATGTTGAAGACCCTGATCTTGTGGACGAAAGGGAAATTGAGCAAAGCATTGTACAAAATGTCAAGAACTTCATCATGGCTTTTGGCTCAGATTTTGCCTTTATGGGTAACCAGTACCGGCTTGAAGTGGCTGGAAAGGAGTTTGTGATAGACTTGCTTTTCTATTCAAGACGGCTCAAGAGCCTTGTGGCTTTTGAACTGAAACGAGGCGAGTTCAAGCCGGAATACACAGGCAAGATGAACTTTTATTTGGCCGCACTCGACAAGTATGTGAAATTGCCCGACGAAAATCCTTCCATAGGTATCATCTTATGCAAAAACAAGAACGAGGAGATTGTGGAACTTTCATTTTCTGACACCTCGAAACCAATGGGAGTAGCCATATACCGCACATCACAAGAACTGCCAACACGCTTGAAAGAGGTTTTGCCTGACATTGAGGAATTGAAGAAACTGCTGTAAAATGATTTTATTGACAATGGACACCCAAGAACTAATAAAATATTGCAAGTCGCAACTTCCCGAAAACATGAAAGCACGACCATGGGATGTGACAGACCACGGTAGAGCTATTTTACAGACTGAAGATCAACTGAATGCATACATTGCAGCATACGGAGAAATGCATTTTTCAAGTGCAGAGCGGCATTGCAGAATTTTCCATTCGAGAATCTGACCAATTTTGAGATTGTAGATTGGGGCTGTGGTCAAGGCATCGCATCACTCACGTTGTTTGATATGCTAAAAGAACATGGGAAGGTGTATGGATTGAAAAAAATAACACTCATTGAGCCTTCAGAACCCGCCTTACGAAGAGCATTGTCATTCGTAAAACGTGTGGTAAGCCAGACAATTGAAGTTGTTGCTATCAATAAATGTATTCCAGATTCAGAAGAGTTCAATGAGTTGTCCGAAGTTACATCATCTACTCCTATTGCCATTCATCTTTTTTCAAACATCCTTGATATTTGGACGTTTAGTTTGAGGGGATTGGCAAAAAAAGTTGCAGGATACGCGAAGCAACAGTATATAGTGTGTGTTGGCCCTGCTTTTAGAGAGAATAGCCGCATCTCTGACTTTGGTGAATATTTCCAAAAGAAAACTATCTTTTCAAGATTTTCACAATATCCGTATGCTTATACGGAAACTCACCATCCATATGGATGTGAAACGATGTGTTTCTCTCTGACCTCCAATGATATCAATGAGAATTATGTAGAAAAGGCAAAAGCAAACAAATTCATTGATGATTACAGCTATGTTGCGGAATCATTGAGGGGAATTGTAAACGACAATATCCTAAATGCCTATAATGCCATACGCGAAAAATTGACTGATGCCGACAGCATATTCATTCAGCCTCATATTTCGACGGATGTGCCAGACATTGTAGTGATACGACCCAAGATCGGAGTTCTCATCTTCAATGTTTGTAATGACATAACGAATGCGGAAGCTCAATTTGAACGAACGGAAATTTATCAGCGAAATCTGTATAATGTACATCTACGAGATGTTTTTGGAAAAGCCTTGTTGAATCCATCATACTGGACAGCCATAAAACAAGCGGTTTTCTTCCCTACAGAAAAAGATGGGGAGAGAATTGGCGTAGACGAAAACAAATACAAATATGCCATCCGTATTTATAGAGAAGATATTTTATCTGAAGACCTTATCAGTAAACTTAATCTTTCTTGGGAGAATAAATACTTCAATGATGATTTATGCAAAAATGTACTTGAACTGATTACCAGCAAGGGTTGGCATAGTTATAAAGAAGGTGATGAGAGTATTACTCCAACAAAAAGGCAACGTGAATTAGCACAAAGTAAAAGTGTTGAACAAAAAATCAAAGGCGTTGCAGGATCGGGAAAGACGCAAGTTCTTGCTTGGCGAGCAGTAAATGCTCAAGTCAGAACTGGAGGTCGAGTGCTTGTGTTGACATTTAACCTCACCTTGGTAAACTATATTAAATACAGAATGGGACAGGTCGCCGCCGACTTTAACTGGGGGTTATTTGATATAACAAACTATCATCAGTTTTTTAAGTCGCAAGCGAACAACCACAATCTAAAGCCCTACATTGACGATTGGGACAATGAGACCTTCTTTGAAAAATTCAAAAATAACACCATTCGTTATGATACGATCCTTTTTGATGAAGCACAAGATTATAGATACGCTTGGCTCCTTTTAATTAAAAACTACTTCCTCAAAGAGGGTGGCGAATTCGTCGTTTTTGGGGACGGAAGGCAAAACATATATAGTAGACAACAGGACGAGCACCACATGCCACGGATTCCTGGAATGCCAGGTCCTTGGACTCAAATAAACGACAATTCAAACATCGCTTTCCGAATTGAAAACCCTGAAATCACCCGGCTTTCTACCCTCTTCCAAGAATCGTTTTTTGATTATTCAGAACCTTTGGTACAGCAAAGCATAATGCCTTTTGAGCAATTCTATATAAAATACTGGAATGTTGGAAAGAATGTCACGGCAGAAACGCTATGTTCAAATATCTTTTGGTTACTCAACGAGTTCAAACTCAACCAACGAGATGTTACTATTCTTTCGCAGACCTGTAGCGTCCTACGAAACATCGAGGATGTTTACATTAAAAGTGGAGGCAAACCGCCAATCACAACATTTGAAACCAAAGTAGAGTATGATAGAATACAAGCAGTTAGCAAGTGGCCAAAGTCGGATATTGACAGCATTCGACGAGTGAAAAAAGTTCACTTTACAATAGACCACGATGGTGTTAAGATGGCTACGATACATAGTTTTAAGGGGTGGGAGTCTCCCACGGTTATACTAATACTCCAGACTGAAGGTTCGATAGAAGACGATGTGTACAATGTCATTGAAAACGAGAACTCTCCAGCACTAGTTTATACTGCTATCACACGAGCGAAGCGAAACCTTTTCATTCTAAATTTGGGTAACAATAAATACCACAATTTCTTTACAAACAGCATAGAAGCATGAACCAGTTTAGCGAACACGAAAAAAGGACAATACTACATCTTCTCACAATGATAATGGAGGCTGATTCAGTTATTCACCCCAAGGAAGTTGAATATATCAAATCTCTGATGAAGGACTTCGGCCTTTCAACTGCCGAATTTGACCACATGGAAATGCTTGATTTCGATGTACTAAAGAATGAGTTTAAAATGATGGATGTGGAGAAACAAAATATGGCCAAAGAGTATTTTGTGAAAATGTCCAAAGTCGATGGTTTCATTCACAAAAGCGAATTAAAGATAATAAACGATTTACAAGTAATTAACCACTAATATTTGGGAACATGACCGATAACAAAAAAGCACAAATACACCAATTAGAGATGGCCGCATATTCACAAGGATTCGCAAAGTTCTTATACAACATGTTTGGCGGCCAATTCATCACTAAAGACCAAGCAAGAGAAACAATGGAGTTCTTCAAAGCGCAAATGAAACGCAATATTGAAAGTACCCCAAATATGTCACGAGAGCAGAAAGACAATGAGATTTCAATTAGAGAAGCATGGTTTGAAGCATCGAAAGCATATTGGGGATTATAATTTTATATCAACATGTCAACCCTTGTCATAATACTTGCCGCATTCGCTGCCATCTTTCTTGCCTTGCTGTTTTTCAAGCGTATGAGAAAGGCAAAATGCAGAAGAGTCGTTTCCTTGGCTGAACAGCAAGGTCACGCCAATGAGCAAGCATCTCTCCTATTTGACCTCAACATCCCCTTCACTCCCGATGTCCACGATGTGATTTATGTGGAAAATGAATATGACTCCGCCATCAATGAGTATATTCAAGAACACTATGAGGAAATTCAACAGCAGTTCCTTTCAAAAAAGGCGACTTTTATCTATTTGCCAAAACTATGCGGTCAGGAGGTTTCCAAAGAAGCACTTCATTACATGTTTCCTTTTCTGCAACAAAAATCCTCGTTTGTAAATGGCAACCTTACCATTGAAATGCTGAAGAACCACATTCTTTCAGGGAGCATTGAAGGTCCTGCTTTGATTCATTTCGTTCGGATGGAGGCCGAAAATCCCAGCAACTATTATTACACTTATCGTCCTTTGGTTGCCGATTTTTCCGTTCCGCTCTCCGAACAATTTGAATGGTATTTGAAATATCTCACATTCAGTTATCAAGGAAAATCGGGGACATCTTTCAATGCTTTGTCAGAGCCCAAAAACGAAGATGATTTTGCCGACCATTACTTTAATGATGGCAGCGATAATATTTTGTTTGCGGATAAAAGCATTAATGATTTGAAAGATGAAATACGGCAAAGAATCATCGAATTGCGGAAAAGAGGTGTGCAGTTACACCTTTTGAACGAACTTGTTGAAGAACAGCCCACTTTGAGTCGTTTGGTCGTGGATAAGGATTTCAGGATTTTCCTTCCTGACTACAACAATATGGAAATCACCATGTCACCGCTTCCCAAGGCCGTGTATCTGCTTTTCCTGAAACATCCCGAAGGCATCGCATTCAAACAACTTCACGACTATTACGACGAATTGCTTGGAATCTATAAACAAATTAGTAATCGGGTAATAGAACTCAACATTAAAAGTAGCATCCGCGATATCACAGACCCGACAAAGAATTCCATCAATGAGAAGTGCACCCGCATCCGTGAAGCTTTCCTCAAACAATTCGATTATGTCTATGCACGGCATTATTTCATCACTGGAAAGCGAGGCGAACCGAAAAGAATAACTTTGCCTCGAGAATTGGTGGATTTGCAAGCCTTGTAAAAGTCTGATGTGCATTTTGGATTGATGTATTTTTGCAGCATAAACAACATTTATTAACGCAAAAATATTTCAATTATGGAAAAAAGCACAAAAATTATCGTCACAATCATCATTGTTGTCATCTTCGTTGTCTTGTCAGCAGTTGTCACAGGAATAAGAAGCGAATCTGGAGAAGCCACTCCTGGCATTTTAAGTATCATTTTGTTTGCAGCACTCATCGGAGGGCTCAGTGCTGTCTGGAAAAAAAACAAGAACGAGGACAACCATCCCGAAAAACAATAAGACAACCTTATAGAACTCACGGCCATGTTTAAGGATTATTACAAAATACTTGGGATTGCCTCCAATGCCACCCAAGAAGAGATCAAGAAGGCTTACCGCACCCAATCGATGCGTTGGCATCCCGACAAGAATCCCGGGACAGACACAACGGACAAGATGCAGGACATTAATGAGGCCTACAACATTTTGAAAGATCCTATTACAAGGGCCAGATATGATGCCGAATATGCAAAGTTCAACTCCGCTAAGTATGAACAGCCGAGAAAGGAAACAGAAGAAACCGACTACGACATCAAAGACGAGACTTTGCAGGAAGACATCAAAGCAGCCAGAAAAGCCGCCGAGGATTATGTCCGTGAGTTCTACGCCTCTCTAAAAGCTGAGTCCAAAAACGCGGCAAAAGGAGCTTGGAAAAGAGCAAAAGGCTATGTCGTCGGAGGCATTATAATGACTATCATTGCTTTGATTGTCAAGATGTGTGTTAGCAGCCAGTCTGCACCCACGATTCAAAAGACCACATCAAGCACCTATTCAAATTCCAGCCAAACTGATGCCCCTTCCAGCAACGAAAATATTAGGTTGAGAACCATACCGCCATTGGAGAAGAAAGATTCCAAGCATTGGAAAGACCACACCTTTTTCGACGCATTCAAAATCTCTGTGCCGATTACAGTAGAAAGGCAGACTAAAGATAGTCCTTACGGGAGAGCTTTGGCCAATAAGGGGATTCTGCAACTTCGAGATGACTTAATCATATTCAATCAGAAGGGATTGTGTGACTTGAAACCTGGAGCAAAAGACCAATATTGTCGAATCATGATTAACTTTATGAAAGAAGTTAAGGGCGATTTTTTGCAAAGAGACGAAACTGAGCCGTTGGATTGGGAATACGTCCAACTTCTTGAAGAAATGGTAAAAAATGAAATTGGTTCTGGTAGCCGTTTAATAGGTACATTCAGCCGTGAATGGGTACACATCAACAATGCCAACGCAATATTGGTAACCTACAGAAGGACGGGTAACAACTATGACACTTCAAAACCAGTCTGTTGCAAGGTGCTTCTTTTTCAAGACGATGACAGATTTGTAAAGATGATTTTATCCTACAGGGAAAAAGAAGCCGATTTATGGGCTGATGATTTTGAACAAGTTATGAGAAGCTTCGAATGGATAAACTAACCCTCCAATATCCGCCAGAAACAATCAAACCGTACACCACAGCTGCTATAACTAGGCTTATTCCTCATTACTGTATCGTTGAACGCGATATTTTTGAAAAGGAATTGAGACCAAATATTAATTGAATCCTTGAAAAATTCAAGTGATAGATTCCGGGATTTCCATTATCTTTGCAATCATAAAACAATGTGTAATCCTTAAACATTATTTCCTTATGAAACAACCCATTAAAGTAATAGGAGCCATTTTTCCGATGCCGGTTCTGCTTGTTGCCACCTACAACGAAGACGGCACAATCGATGTGATGAACGCCGCTTGGGGCACCATGCTCGACCATGACCGTATAGCCCTCAACCTGACCGAAACTCATCGTACTGTCGAAAATATCAAACATCGCAAGGGCTTTGTTGTCCAAATCGCTGATGCCGCTCACGTGGTGGAGGCCGATTGGTTCGGTGTAGTGTCGGGCAAGACGGAAAAAGACAAGTTCGCCAAGAGCGGTCTCACTGCGACCAAATCCTCGTTAGTTGATGCTCCCATCATCAACGAGTTACCCATTGCCTTGGAGTGCGAGTTCATTGAATACCAAAGTGACGACACAGGCCTTGGCGTCATCGGCAAGGTGCTGCAAACCTCTGTTGAGGCTGATAAGATGAAAGACGGCAAAGTGGACATCGAGAGTCTGAATGCCATCGCTTATGACCCCTACACTCACGGCTATTATCAAGTCGGCAAGCGTGTTGGGGAGGCTTTCAAGGACGGATTGAAACTGAAATAATTCAAACATGCCTTAGAAAATCCGCGATCCGGGTGATGGCTTGGATTGCGGTTTTTTTTGTACTTTTGCGCAAAACTAATTCAGTCTTCACAAAACATACCCCAAATGAAAAAGTTAGCATTACTCGCATTTGCAGTCACCTTGGTAATGGCAGGCTGCGGCAATAAGCAGGAAAAACAACAAACGAAAGAAAACCCCGACATGGAATACCGCACGCTGGGCAGCACCGGCCTGCGCGTTGGCGTCATCGGATTGGGTTGTGGCGGCTTCGATGAAATCGACTCCACAGCTTCCCGACAATTGGTTACCTATGCCCTTGACCATGGCATGAACTACATGGACATCTACGACGCCAACCCAAAAGTGCGCAGCAACATCGGCTACGGCCTCGGCAAGCGTCGCAATGAAGCCATTATCCAAGGTCACATCGGATGTTGGTGGAATGGTGACAGTTACGAGCGCACCCGTGACGTGGAGAAATGCAAGATTGGCTTTGAAGACCTGCTCACACGCCTCAACACCGACTACATCGACATCGGCATGATGCACATCATGGATAATATGGAGGAATGGCAACAGCTCCAGGGAAGTCCATATCTGCAATATGTGCAGGACTTGAAGAAACAAGGCAAAATCAAGCATATCGGTGTGAGCAGCCACAATGCGGAGGTGGCTCTTGCCATCGCCAAGAGCGGTCTGGTGGAGGTCATCATGTTCAGCCTCAATCCCGCTTTCGACCGTGTGCAGTCAGGCAAGAACCCTTGGGACAACAAGACTTTCGAGGAGATGCTGCCCGGCATCGACCCTGTGCGTGTGGAACTGTACGACTATTGTGCGCAGCACGAGATTGCCATCACGGTGATGAAGACCTTCGGCGGCGGCGACCGTCTGTTGGATGCGGAGCACTCGCCCCTGAAAACAGCCTTGACACGTGACCAATGTTTCGCTTATGTGCTGTCAAAGCCTTGCGTGAAGGTGGCACTTTGCAGCATCGACAGTGCCGACAAGGTGGACGAATACCTGCACTACCTGAAGGCTACTGATGCCGAGAAAGACTACAATAGCGTCCTTAACCGGCAGACCGCACAGACCGACAAAGGTAACTGCACCTACTGCAACCATTGTGCACCTTGCTCGGCGGGTATCCCCATCGCCAAGGTGAATGAGCTTTTGGATAAGGCTGAGACCGAAGGACTCACAGCCGAGCTGCAAGCGCAATACGACGCGCTGCCTCACCATGCTGGCGAGTGTACACACTGCGGTGCCTGCCTCTCGCGCTGCCCCTTTGGGGTTGATGTCCCAAGCCGTATGGATGCAGCCAAGTCCAAGTTCGGACATTAAGCAATGTTGTCTGACGGATTTCGTCCGTGAAAGGCAAATCATGCAAACGCATATTTTGCCGAATTGAACATACAAATTGCAGAAATAAAAATACTTGCCACTAAGTGAATGTAAATACTTTTGTTTCCATCAAATCAAGTAACAATCAATTAACAAAAATAAATCAAATGAAGAAAATTACAGTTTTGGTAGCCATGCTATCATTTTTTGCGTTCAGCACAAAGGCACAAATGTTCGACTTCACCAACAACCTTACTGACTTTACCATCGGCGTAAACATCGGTGTGGTGGGCTATGATTTCAACGGTGGCAACATCGACATGACCTACAATGGCTTTGGTAGTGGCGTAAGCATGTCGATCTTAGGTGTCTATTTAGACTTTATCTACCAATCGCCCGAACATAAGTGGGGTAACAAGATTACGCCTGACGTTTATTATGACCATACCGCGCTTACCATCAACACTGGTTATAAGATTCCCGTATTTTCTTGGCTGAATGTCATTCCGGTAATTGGCTACAGCAACGAGACGGAAGGTTGGACGGATTGCAGCACTATCAATATTGATTACGATAGCCAATCTGTTTACCACGACTACGATCGCGTGACCATTGCCAATCACTTCAATTACGGCGTTGGCCTCTCCGTAAAGCCCTTCGACTTTCTTGAGATTGGTGGCATGTGCACAGCCCATGCGGTATATGGCAACATTTCGTTAAATTTGTTCAATCTGAAGAATTAATCATATTACGACCATATTCCTTTAATTCTTAAATACTTATTGTTATGAAACGCATTTTATCCCTTTTGCTGATGATTTCAGCCGTTCTCGTGATAACGGGTTGTGAACCACATGATGAGACTGATGTCTTGAATGTCAAAATTAACGGGGAAACATATTCAATCCCGTTGCAGGACAACACTGTGGTTAACCTCATTACTTTGACCACTGAATTCGATGCCGAATTTGAGGTGGAGAACGCCTCTATGTTTCAGGAACTCCGCATTGCCGGCAAGTCGGCGACCGGCGGCTTTGTGAAAGTGCCGGTGGAGAAGATTGCAGCAGGTGTGCAATTGTCCGTCGAATACCGTAGTGGCGACAATGAAGGTACCATGCAGATTAACACGCTCAACGCCAACATCCCAGCTTTCGCCGTTTCTGGCAAAGCTACTGCCGAGGGCGATTTCTATCTTTCCTTTGTGCATATGCGGCTGATTATGAAGTATGACAACGACGGCAACATATTGTATTATCGCTGCAATCCTGATGAAATTGGTTCTACCAACAATACCGGTTGGTGGGATTTCAAGAAACACGAAATCAACGGGCAGACGTACTATAGCTACCACGCCAACGACCCCAAGTACAGCAGCATGGTGATTTCCGGTTTTGATCCCGGAATGAGAGTTATTATGGATGACCACTATAATGTCTTGAAAACCATCCAGTTGGTGGCTTCTGGACCGTATATTCACACTGACGACCCCATTGACGGGCACGATTTCTACATGTTTGACCTTAACCATTACATCGTTTCCAGTCTAGTTGACCGCACTTTTGGCGACACTCTGTTAGCATCTGCCTATTTACAGGAGGTGAAGGATGGTGAGGTTATTTTCGACTGGTGGAGTGTGGATCATCCCGAAATGAAGGATATGCTTGACGAGGCGTTTCTGGAAAGTGCGGGGAAGGACTATGTGCATCTCAATTCCATTCAGGTGCTTCCCGACGGCAACTGGCTCTGTTCGTTCCGCCAAATCAGTTCCATAATGAAGATTGAACGGGTGAACTCAACTGGTGCCATCCTTTGGTGCATTTCTGGTCATGACCTGCCAGGAGAAAAATGTTTCAGCGGACAGCATTACGTGCGGCTCCACGGGGATGTGCTGACCATGTTCGACAACGGCAACGGACACCCCGCCCAAATTTCCCGTCCTTTGAGACTGATCATCAACCCCGACAACGGAAATGTGATAGAAGGCGGCCCCATCGTGGACGGGGGTGATTATTTCGCCCATGCCTGTGGTTCCGTGATGCTAAAAGACAACCATTGCGTGGTAGGCTGGGGCTTCCCTGATGCCCCAAGCGCGAACGACCGGTTGGTCATCGAGTATGACGCTTCCGGAAACGAAATCTTCGGCATGCGCAACACTGGGACTGATTTGACGACAAACGCGCTCCGCTGTTCCTACCGTTGCGTCAAAATCAAGTAGCAGTTGTTTTGTAATTGCGATTGTCCGAAATCTTCTTTCTATACGCTGACAAGGAAACTGACTACCTGAAGTGCGGGACAAACGGCTGGCGGTGTCGCATGGGATATTCCAGCCGCTGATTGAACTGCTTGAAGACCGTTGCCACATTGTCGCAGTTGGCATTGACGGTTTCCTGCTTGGTATAGTGGCTCAGTTCATATCCATTGACGGCCAAGCGGCTCATTTGCTCAAACTCTGTCCCGAAGAAGTTATGTCGTTTTCAGAAGTTTGTGAGATTATCGTTCAAGGGTACGATTTGGTCTTTAAGACATTGATAATCAGCTAATAGGTTGTAAATTCCATCTTCGCTTAACACGCCTCGCTTGAGGTCTTTTGGGAACAGTCCCGCTTCATCTGCCTCGAAATCTGTACGCCAGTCAGGGCCGCAGTAGTAGGTTTGCAATTCGGCAATGTCGTGTTCGAGTGAGGAGAAGTCTTCAAGAGCTTGCTCCAATCGTTTGACGACCTCTGTGCATTTGTCGTAGAGGCTTTCGTTGTAAGTGATGCGCTCGATAGGTGTCATAGAAAATATTTTTTTATTTCGTAAGATAGTGTCATCGGTATTGCTCCAAAAAGTGTCAGCTTTTTTCAGGTTAAGACACATTCTTTTTCAGCAGCTATTGGCAGTTCGGCATCTTCGCTGATGGAGTATGAAACCGTTTTTGGGCGATGTATTTCGAGGAAGTTGTCGCTAAGCAGTGTCTCAACGTGCAGCATGGTGTCTTTTATCCTGGAAGGGGTGAGTTGGCACTCCCAGATGGTGATGATGTGCCATCCGTTCTCATATAAAATCTGATAATTCTGTTGGTCACGTTCTTGATTGCGGCGAATTTTGTTGACCCAAAACTCACGATTAGTCTGCGGAATCTTGCAGCAGTCAGAATTTTGTAAAGGGGCACGACCATGCATCTCAACTTTATGACCATGCCAAAAACACCCATTCACAAAAATCGCCGTCCGATACCTTCGCATGACGATGTCGGGCTTGCCAGGCACGCTCTTCACGTTGAGGCGATAGCGGTAGCCGTGCCGCCACAGCCATTGCCGCACTTTCACTTCGGGCTTGGTGTCCTTGCTGCGGATGCGAGACATGCAGTGGTGGCGTTGGGATGGAGTGAGGCGGTCGGTCATGTTGCTGTTAAATCTTTTTTTTCGGCTGCAAATATACTATTTTCTTTATTTTTGCTTTCAAAAATAACTTTATGAAACATCTGTTATACCTCATACCTCTTTTCTTCTGTTTGTCTCTTGTCGCACAACAGCCTGCAGACAGCATCTCCGAAAAAATCCTTTGTCAAGAGACCTGCCGTCAGTTTCTTTATGACACGGCAGCTTTCCCTTCGTGCCATGCGGCTACTATCGAGGCTTTGCCCAATGGTGACTTGGTGGCTGCTTTCTTTGGCGGTTCGTGGGAGGGGGCCAATGATGTATGCATCTGGCTCTGCCGCAAAGGTAAAGACGACCTCGCATGGTCGGAGCCGACTTTGGTGGCTAATGGCGATGTGGGCGACACGGTGCAGCATCCTTGCTGGAACCCTGTACTCTATCAGGTGCCTGACGGTGATTTGTTGCTTTTTTATAAGACGGGAATCTACATCAAAGATTGGGTAGGACATCTCATGCGTAGTAGCGACGGCGGCTACACTTGGAGCCAGCCGGAGACGTTGGGGCGTTGCCATGACGACCAAGGCGATTTCCCTTATCTCGGTGCCATCAAAAACAAACCTGTCGCCTACGGAGAACGTATCATCGCTCCATCGAGTGATGAGAGTGTGCGTTGGCAAATCCATTTTGAGCTGTCGGACGACGGTGGCACAAATTGGCACTATGTCAGCGTTCCTTCTGATGACACCATTGTCTCTATCCAACCCACCATTCTCATCAATGATGACGGCATGTTGCAGGCGCTTTGTCGAACCAAGAACGGCTATCTCTCCACCACTTTCAGCTGTGACGGCGGACTGACGTGGGAGCCCGAACTACTTACTGACATCCCTAACAACAACTCTGGCATCGACTGCGTGACACTATCAGACGGACGCTATGCCATGGTTTACAATCCCACAGGTAAAGAGTGCAGCAAAGAGTTTGGTCCCCGAACACCCTTGACCGTGGCATTATCGAACGACGGCTTGCATTGGACCGATGTGCTCAATCTCGAAGAAGGTCCTGGTGAGTTCTCCTATCCATCTGTCATCTGGAAAGACAAAGAGTTGCATATAGTTTATACTTGGAATCGCAAGAAGATTGGGTATGTTCGAGTGCAGTTGTTTTAGTCTCGCTCGATATACGTTTATCACTTCATCGCTTTCAGTGCTTCAGAAGCAGCATCAAGCAATGGCTGTGTTGACACTTCGCTGCCTACGGCGTGACGCATCCAGTGTTGCGGTGTTAGACGACCTGCGGGATAGATGCGTTCAATCTCGGCTGCTACTGACTTGCCTTTCAGCTGCTGCTCTAGCTGGAAGTGGATGATGTGGCCGTAGGGGTAGTTGGGCAGATAGAGTGGCGAGTCGATCATGTGGCTATAGATGGCCAAGATGGGCGAGTCTTGCTCCCCGAGGTATTGGGTGTAGTATTTGTTCCAAACCTCTTGCGCCGTGCGGATGACCTGCTCCTTCAGCTGCGCCACCGTGGCGCCAGGGTGCTCATATAGCCAGCGCCAGCAGTACATGTCAACAAGGGCTACACCCATAATCTCGTAGCAGCCCCAGAAAATGTCGAGGGTTTGTAGGGCTTCACGGGTGGGGTCGTCATTTTGGTAGCCCAGGAAGTCGAGGTCGCGAATCTGAAACGCGAAGGCGAGCGCTTCGGTGAAGGCGGTGTTGGGCACGCCTTTCATAATGTAGTGGTCAACATCGTGGAGGGTGATGGTTTGCTCAACGTTGTGGCCAAACTCATGAACGGCAATGTTATAGCCTTTGTAGTCCATGCCGTCCTTGCCAATGCGGGTGCGAAGACGGGCATTATCTGTGCGCATGTTCGACTCCCAAGCATGACCGGCACCGCGCGACGGGTCAACGGTGATATGTGAGCAGATGAAATCGTTTTTCTCTTGGCTGAAGCCCAGCTGATTAAGAATGGAAGGCATTCCTTTTGTGGCAAAAGCCTCACGGTTGGGATAGAGTCGGCGGGTTTGGGCCGAGAGGTCGTCTTCGTTCAGGGAGCTACGACTCTTGAACCCGTCGTACCAGATATCGAAAGGCTCTAATTTGCGACCCAAGCGTTGCTCGATGAGTTTGGCCACCTCACCCACCTGCGGCGAGCTGCAATAGGTGTCGAACAGTTGCTCGATTTCATCGAAGCTCACCTCCATATCTTCCTCAAAAGCGCGGGCAATGGCTGTGGGATAACGCGGATTAAAGCGGTCTAGCTGCTGCATGGCGTGGAAGTTGTCGAGGAAGTATTGGTAACGGGTGTCGTGCTCTGGCTTCACATTGACTTGCTTGCCGTCTTTGGTGACGGTGTTGGCGTAGGGGTTCCAGTCGTAATCAGGGTTGTTGATGACACATTCGGGAATGCTTTGGTCGATGATGCGGCGCATCACTTGGTAGATCATACGCTGCTTGGCCAGACCCTGTTCGCCTTCGTTGTAGTGGGTCTTCAACTCATCACGCAGTCCCCAGTGTGTGATTAGCGACATATCTGGAAAGATATGCTCGCCTTGGTCGTCCAGTAGGTGGCCCATCTGGATGTTGTAATTTGAGATGTAGTTGTCAGCGGCTGAAAGCTGTGCCGACAATGCCTGTTGGCATTCAGCGGGTACGCGGGCGGTGAAGACGTCGCCCAAACGGGCGTAGGCCCACTGCTGCCGGCTCCAGTCTGTGCCTAAGGTGTTCTTCTCTTCCAGCGTGTAGAAGGGGAAGTTCAGCACCACGATGAAGGCGATTTTCTGTTCGAACATGTCATCGATGAAATGTGCCGAAGGGCTGTAGGCACCGAACAATTCATCGAGTTGCGTCGGTTCAGGACCATCAACATGGATAGGCAGGTTCAGGTCAACGTTCATCTTGTTGAAGCAGCCCCAAAGACTTTCGAAGTTCTGTTCCAGTTGTGCAGCCATGCGAGCCCGTTCGTCGGGGTCGGCCACAAAGTTCTCCATGCAGAAATCCTCGAACTCAGCGGGCGTTCCGTCAGCCTCCGTCCAGAAAGCCGCTGCTTGTTCCACGCCTCGCGCGATGCGATCCTCTATGCCTTCCATGCCAGCATATTTCTCGCACAGGGCTTTTACCGTTTTCTTAACACAAGTCTGGTCAATGTTTTTCATTGTTGCATCATTGTTTTTCTTATTGCAGGCAGACAGACAAACTATTGTTGCTGCCAATAATACGATCATTAGTTTTTTCATTTTATGGTTTTATTTTGCAAATTCAGAAATTTCTTGTTCCATATACCTCTTTGATGTCGAGATCTTTCAGTGGTGTATCACTGTCATATTTCGAGTATCTGACCTCATTATGGCCATCGTTGACATAAGCAAGGATGCCTTTGTTGCTTTTCAGTGCCCACCAGCTGCCCCCTCCAGTATAAGGTATGCCGCTATAACCATAATCGTCATTATAGTGTTGGATGTAATACACCAAGTCGCCCATCACCGCATTGATGGGTAATACGATTTTCAAGGTACGGTTGATGTAGTCATCGGCAGCACAAACGCTGTCGCGTTTATATTCAATATGGATTTCATCCGATTGCGGAATCTCGTCAAGCCTAAAATAAGGCTTGTGGTTAGTCGGATTTTGACTGAATTCATTACAGAGCACCTGTCTTCCCTCAAGGTTTTGACTTTTCCATTCCCAAGCATCGTCTTTTTGTTTCCAATGTTTTTTTTCGGGGAGCTCCTTGAACCTTCGATATTGCAACTCTGTAAGGAAGAAATACTCATAATAATCCGTGTTTCTGTCGAGATAACCGAAAGCGATGCTATATATTTTCCCAATGTTATTAGCTTTGCTTAAAGTATTCTCAAAATGTCCCAACAATACATAAATGCCCTCGTAAAGCACTTTGTCACAATGGAAGTCGCGGGTTTCGAATTGGATGGTCTTGACACCTTTCTCTTGCACCAACAGCTCCTGCATTTTGTCTTCAGCCTCGTCAACGTCGCGGTCGTAGCCATATTCGACAGCGGTGCAGAGCAGGCGGCAGAAACGCTCGGCATCATGATGCCTCCCCGAGATGGTGCGGACAAGGTATTTCTGATTCGTTATAAACATTTGGCACTCGTCCTCAGGGTTGAAGGCGTTATGGAGGTAGGCCACAGGCTTCCCGTCCAATTTGATGATGGCCATCGGCTCGTAAGGCTGGCAGGCAAAGGTGTATGTTTTTCCTTTGTATATCAATGTCGGCACGCCATCGGCAACGAAGAGCTTGCGGACGGAGTCTTGCCAGATGGTGAGTGTTGCAGGGCCGTTTTGCATGGGGGCGGTGGTTTGCCTATGATTTAAAAAGGGTGGCTTCACCAAATGTAAAGGTATTACTTTGTATCTCACTCGTTGTTTGTACTCACGGTATCCCTCAAGTCCTTGTTCCAGGACTGCTTCTTCGTTGCGTATGCGCTTGGCTATGAGAGGGATATACAGCAGCATGATTCCGAAGGAGATGGGCGAAGCCAATACCAAAGGCATCATCAAAAAGAGGATGGTGGTAGCCATATACATCGGGTGGCGGACCACGCCATAGAGCCCCGTATCAATGACCTTTTGATGCTCTTGCACCTCAATGGTTCGTGAAAGATAGGTGTTTTCGCGTAGCACCTCCGCATACAAGGCGTAGCAAACCAAGAAGAGCACTGCTGCTACCCACACAGCCCAATCGGGCAACACGCACCATTGGAAGCGCCAGTTGAGTCCCGCAACGACAAAAGCAGCAATAAACAACAAGCCGCTCAGCGCCACGACGGTCTTTTGTTCCTTCTCTTGTTCCTTAGCGTTCAGGCGTTTTCGGAGCAGTTCCGGATTCTTCACCATCATCACAAGACCAGCTATAAACATAGGCACAAACAGGATGCCCATCAGCAGCCAGCCCTGCCAATAGTGGAATGAACCTGCGGGCAGGAAGATAAGCAAACCTAGGATAACGACGCCAAGGAGGAATTTGGTTAGGGATTGGAGGAAGAGGTTCATAATGCTTATTCGTTCTTATTCAATATGATTAATGCAGCGATGACGCCCGGCACCCAACCGCAAAGGGTAAGCAGGAACACAATGATCACCGACCCGCACCCGCGGTCGATAACGGCCAGCGGCGGGAAAAAGATGGCAAGGATGACGCGTAGGATGGACATGGTTATTTGATATAACTATTGAACAATTCTACTCCCGTCTTAAATATCGGCATTCCATCAATATAGTCTGCCGATGATTTTGCATCGGAAATGATTTCTGGCAAGTTAATTCTTGTCGAAAGCTGAATCTCTTCATCAAACACATAACAGAAATAGTTTCCTTGAGGATTGGGGTACAGTGCTTTTCGCATACGCTCCTCATCCATTGTGGCATGGTGATGAACATGAAAAACACGGTATCCATTAATTTCTGCGTTGTGTTCATACAAAATTACGAATTTTACATCTAATCCGGCAAGATACGTGGGTGGTAAAGCACCGTCTCGGATCACACTTCCACGTTTCTTCAAACGCACATTATAAAGATTGGTACCTTTGTCGTTCTTGCCCATAATCCAGTCAAATTGTTCCTTTGAGTGGTAGCAGCCAATAAGGAAATGCTGGTCGGGATAGCGTTGGATATGGTGTGTGGTGAGCAACGATGCAGGCGTAACCGTTTTTGCAGGTTGTACAACGGTTGGTAGTACTTCTCTCGGGTCTTGTCCCAAAAGACATTTTTCGTAATAAAAACCAGGCTCAATCAAAGCCAATACCAAGTCATTTTCATCATTGTGATTTGAATCCTTGTCGAGCGCAAGCGAATAGTAGGGTTGCGGGCCTCCCATACGATATGGCGTGAAGACCTTCCCCAAGAACTGTTGAAAGTTCTCTTTCAAAAACTCTTCAACATCTACGCCTTCGCGTGGGGTCATGGCATAGAAATCATACTGCTCTTGGAGAACTTTTTTGATGTTTTCCCGAAATATTTTTCTGATTTCTTGTGTGTGTTCCCCAGCTCCCTGCACGTAGCACGCAAGTACAAAAAGGAAGTTGATATTATATGTTTGCAGGATTAGCGTATCACGGTCAAAGAGCCGGTTCTCAAAATGGTACGAAATCTTGTGGTTCTTACCATCATTCATCTTTTCCAGTTGCAAATTGGCATCGCTGTAGTTGTTCAGTTGCTGTGCTTGCAGGTGTCCGCGAATAAAAAAGTTCGGAGTGATGTTGTAGCCTTCGGTTGTATTGTCTCGGTATTGGAGGTTTGTCTGCTCAAACGCTTCCGGATTTTGGTTGAAGAAATCAATATTGTATTGGATGACGTTCTTGGCGTATGTGAATTGCTTGTAGATGGAGTTCGGACCGATGTCGTTGTCATCTTTGTAGTATTTGCTGTCGCCAATGAAATAAATCTGCTTTTTGTCCTCTATCAGTGAGTTGTCGCGATAGATATGGTCGATAATCTTGCCGTCTTTCTGTGATTTGAGTCCGCCTTGCAGACTGTTGTCGCCGATGAGCGAGTCAATCATATCTTCAAAGACGAGGTTGAACTCCCGAACGAGCATTGCTTGCTCGTCATCGTTCTCTTTGCTTTGCACGTATTGTGACTGTTCGAAGAACGTAAACAGCAGATTCCACAATTGCACCATCTCATCCGTGAAGTACTTGCGTCGGTTCTGTCGGAGGATACGCATACCTTTGCCGCTTTCTATCATGGATTGGATGGTTTCGGGTTTGAGCAGGTCATATCCGAAAGCGGGAGGTACATTGAACTTGAATTCTTGTGCCAGATAGTTCAGTACCGAGTAAAACAGCACTATCAGTTCTTCGTCAAAATTGATGTCTTTCTGTTTGGTGTGCGGATTGAGATATACAGGAACTCTGTTTTGTATCAATGCTTGGGTCTTTGAGATGGTTTTCTGCCAGTGTATCTTGTTTTGTCCAGAGTGTTTGAGACGGGTGATATAGGTAAACAGGCTCTTGTGTTCCTTGTCGAATTTCAAGAGTGAAAGGACAATGTCTATCATCGTTTCATTACTCGGACCTTGGTGGGAAACCACGTTCTGCATGATTTCCGCTTCGTCACTTACCTTGTCCTTGCGTTGAAAATAGAGTTTGATGGCACGATATATCCACACGGAAAGACTGAAAACGTTGGCCTTGTGCTCCTGTTTGAGATTGTCAAAATCGATTATCTTTTCCGGTTCATATTCGCCGAAGGCTTTCCCGTCAATGATAAACACTTTCGGCAGAATAAACACCGTATCAGGGATTTTGCGCGAAAGGAAATAACCGACATAGGGTATCTTGGCTTTTCCATTGTGCATTTCCGTGAAATAGTGCGGGTCAAGTATTGCACTCAACCTGTCCTTGTCATAGCCGTATTGCTCTATCAGTATTTTCATTTAGGGGCGACACCTAAGTATTCCATGAATTGTTGCAGGGTCTGCGTTGCGTCTTGTCCGTACAAGTCTTTGAAGATGAATTCCCCAAATTCCTCTTTGCCGTCAATGGTTGTTTTCTTATAGAAGAAGTATTTGTTGTTCTCCGTTTCGTCACGGAGCACTTCATACCAGAGATAGAACATCACCTTGCTCTTGAATTCCTTTTCATCAATAGAACATTTGATGAAGAAGTTTCCTAATTGTTTGTCTTCGCTTTGGGTTAGGTCAAAGATTTTCTTGTTGGCTTTCTCTATAAAGTCAACCCACAAATAGGTCTTTTCTCCGATTGTTATTTTGAATGTGCCGGACTTGATAGTCGTACCATAATTGATGGGAACATATTCCCATTCCCAGCGGCGTTTAAAAGCGCTGTCCATCGGGAACAGACTTTGGTCGGAGGTATTCATGGTGGCGAGAATGTTCAGGTTAGCGGGCAAGCAGAGTTTTCCGTCTTTAATGCCTTCGGAATCCTCTCCCAATGTGTCTATGAGATAGTTGGCCAAGTCTTTGTCTGCCTTGATTTTGTATTCAGAAACGCCGCCTTTTCTGTCCAACAGTTGGAATAGGTCACCAAAGATTTGTGCGCAGTTACCGCGGTTGATTTCTTCAATGACGAGATAGGTTTGCTCTGTTGAATGAGTGTAAGCGTAAATGTATGCGTCTGTAAAGGTTTGCGGAACAAATTCATATACTATCTCTTCATCTTTGCCGGTTAAAGTCTTTTCCTCTTTGGATGTCGGTTTCATGGTAGGCTTATAACACCCCACGAAAGAGGCATAATCTGTATCCGGATGGAAAGTGGTACGGAAAACATTGGGCAAATCTCTTTCTTCGCCATTGTCTAATAGTTCTCCAGTTTGTATCTTTACTTCCTGGCTTTTGCCTGTGCCGGGGGCACCGTAGAAAATTTGCTGGAGAGACCCCGAGTTTTCTACAGTTGTATTTTCGTGACCCATATCTATTTTTGAATTAAGATATGGTCTTGAATCAAAAATGTTGATAAAACTCTCAAAGGTTTCTTTTTCTGGTGCATCTGGTGTACCAATATAAATAAATGATGCTTGATTAATGTCCGCTTTGTAATTCTCACGAGAACATTTGAGAAACTTCCTGCCATTTAATTTTTCATTGGCATATTCGTATATACTCCGTAAGTCTCTTCTGGAGCCTTCGAGATCAAGATTTGTCTCAATAGAAATAATGTATTCTTTAGGATTAAAATTGTTTAATCCTCTTGCCATTTCATCTTCTTTAGTGAATATTGAAAAAAGATAAAAACGCAAATTGTGTTTTTTTGCGAATAAAAATGGTTTCTTATATTCATCAAGAAAGACTCTTAGTTGCGGTTTTGGACGCTCTGTTCCAGTAATGCTAATATTTGTGTATGATATTAATATTAGCTCATCGTCATCTATTTTATATAAATCGCTCCAGTCTTCTCTGAAGTTAACATTTTCATCTATTGTTGAAAACTCAACTTTAATCCAATTAGGAAAGCAATTACTAATGAAATTTTTAATTCTCGTTATTGAATCCATAATATTTCAAGATTAATAGTTCGTAATTATTATATGAACAGCTTCTGCTTGGAAACGGTTCCTGATATTTACTGAATAGTTTTTGGGATATTCTGCAATGATATTGCCTCCATAAAGCTCTCTAGTTAAAGGTGTTGCCCCGATAACCATTAATGCCCTACAATTTAAGTTGAAGAAATCATTAGCCAATTGGCGGTGACTTTCCTCATTGAATCCGTCTTCTTGGTATTCTTCGTTCCCATAATCTGAGAATATGCAATCATACGGAGGATCTAAGAAAACAAAATCATCGGGTTCGGTAAGTGCAAAAATCTCTCTGTAATCGGAATTGTGTATTTCGGTATTAAGTAAGAGATTGTGATGTTGTTCAGTTATAAGAGAGGTATTAAAATTTTTGTATCTTCCATAAGGCACATTATACTCACCTTTTGCATTATACCTAATCATTCCAGAATAGGCAGTTTTGTTTATGAAATAGTATAAGGCAGCAGCACTATATGTTGGTTCTATAAGGCCATTATACATATCTCTTAAATTATAGTATAGTTCTTCGTTCCTGTCTATAACTCTTTCGTTCGGGTGCCGTCTCTTAAGAGTATCAAAATTCAATCTATTAGCATTATAAATTTTTTCCAACCGAGCCAACTCGTTGCTTAATTCAGCATAATTCTGTTGCACTACTGAATAAAATCCCATCAAATTTGTATTAATATCATTAATTATAGCTCTTTCTGGCTCTAAATGAAAGTACATTGCACCACCTCCAAAGAACGGTTCTATATACTTCCCTGTGTAAAAGGGGATATGCGGAGCCAACAATGGAATTTCTTTTGATTTTCCGCCTCTATATTTAATGATCGGCTTCATCTATTCATTATAAAATTGTTAATCAAATGCCTTTAAATATTCTATCTCTATGATAAGCCAGATAATCACGATCAGGACGATGCTCTATAGGCATAATCAGTCTTTGTCCGACAATAGTTCCAAAATGCTTGTCATAGTAGTCTTGTGTTTCATATTCTCGCAAAGCTGACGACAAGCAAATCGTGTAATCATCTGGTGAAATGGTTATCAATCCTCTGTCAAACGCTTTATCATATAAAGCAGAAAGACAAATTCCATTTTCTGGATTGAGTTTCTGTTTGGGTGTGCTGTCCGCCCAGGGGATGATATGACTTGCGACCAGCAAATCCGGTATGTTTATTCCTGTTATTGCACAACGTTCTTCGTAATTGTAAAGAATCATCGAACGAAATGCCGTTTGGTTTACACGTTGCTTGATGATTGTCTCTCTTTCTTTCCCTTCCATCTCTCTCTGTGTAAGATGCAGCGTTTCTTCAATTGGCTTATTTAACAAGTGCGCTTTTATGCGTTGAGCTTCCAAAAACAGCTTTTCTTTGTCTCCTGCAAACTCATCCCAGATGGGTTTGCAAACAGACATACCAGCAGGCATTCCTGTGCGACCTGATTCTGTAATATATGGGTCACATGCTGCAAAATTGACCAGACGCAGTGCCGCAGAATTGTCAGACCGACCGATAAGACGTGCCAACTCCTTTACTTCCGGGGTGGTACGGTTAAGCCGTCCAAACGGAAGTTGGAAATATACGCTCAGAGTCAGTATCAACTCTTCCCGTGTCCATCTATTTTGTTGCTTGTTCATAACAAGTATATGAATGTATATTTTTTCTTTGGCATAATCGTTTAGACGCTATAAATTGTCATAAAAAACAAGATTCCCCTTTTGACATATAGTTTTCATGTCTGTTTCTGAACATGAAACTTCCAAATTATATTCTAGATCATTAGCGTTAGTAAAAGGCAATTCTGTTATTTCAACACCATTGTTCCAATAATTCTTTTTTTTCTCAATACTTATCGTTCGAGACAAGTCATTTGGAATAAATACCAAACCTAGAGAGTCATAAATCGTAGAATTCGAATCTTGTTTACTAATAGCTATACAATTAGTAAGTTTTTTCATTGGGATGATGGTTTCTCCGACATAATTATCATGATGTTTTTCCTTTATTAATTCTTTTATGATAAAACTCCATAGTTTGTTTATATCGACATTTGTATTTACATTTAGGTTTATCATTCCGTCCTTTTCATATTGTAATTGTTTAATGCTCAAAAAAGAAGGGATAGATATGCCTTTAGTATTTAATGTGTTCTTGATAATGTTTTTTGAATTTTCGAATGCGTCCTTGTATTGTTTGTCATTTGAAAGAATGACTCCAAATTCTAAATAATCAGATGGTTTTGGAAACATACATGATACCATAACCAAGGTATCTTCTCTTGAAATACTAGTAGACAAACAAATGTCTTTCGTCGGCTCTATTAACTTTTCATGTAAAACATGGTCGTCAAAATCAATATCTAACTGTTCTTTGATTTTCTTCAGGTCTTCTTCAACTTTATTGGAAACCACAGACTTGTTTTCTTCATATGTTTTTCCATCTAAAACCCATTCTTTTGCAAAAGACATATCTTCTCCAGCAGGGGGAAGAATACCACGAACACATTTGTAAAATTCATTTCTTTTTCTCACTTCGACAAATTCAAATTCTACATAGTGAGAAGACCGAAGAATAATAAAAGGAGAACTAGATAAATACTCAAGGCTTTGGTTGAGTAATAGATTTTTATTCTCAACATAATCTACTAAGATATTTGTATCCAGATAGATGTGTATTTTATATCGATCATCTACGAAAGCCGTCATAATTCTTCTATTTGAGTTTTTCCGAAAGGTATTTCATAACAAACGCTTGATCTATAGTTTGTCCTTTGTTCAATTCTTCTGCTGCACGTTGCAATAATAAGTAACAACTTTGAATGATAAAACGAGGAGAGCCTTGGA
>JAEEGF010557900.1_pt1 | contig 89803 bp, 81 predicted proteins | sample 9134171 | NCBI WGS metagenome assembly JAEEGF01 (sample SAMN16246542, study PRJNA631951) | gut metagenome | biome: gut microbiome; feature: rumen; material: AP-attached | host: Bos | place: Iran: Karaj | collected 2018-10
GTCTCTTTGTGCATTGTGTGCTTCTTGCAGAATCTGCAATACTTCTTTGTTTCCATTCTGTCAGGGTGTGTCTTCTTGTCTTTTGTCATGTTGTAATTACGCTGCTGGCATTCTGTACATGCCAATGTTATCTTTGTGCGCACAACTTCCACCTCCGTTAAAATTCTACTTTGGTCTACCTTACGCTCACTTGTCATAGCGAACAATTTGACAAGGCGAAAAAAGAGCATAAAAAAAAGACCTGCTTTTCTTAGTCGCTAGCTAAATTTAGCACAGGACGCAAGAACTGTCAAGTCTTTTTCTTGTATACTATTAGCCTTTAACTCCACCAAGAGTTACGCCACCGACAATAAATCTAGATAAGAGAAGGTATACGATAATTACTGGGAAAATTGAGAAAGCAATCATCATATAAACCTGGCCCATATCAAACTTAAGCCAGTCAGCATTTCTAAGCTGAGCAATTAATATAGGAAGAGTCTTCTTTGTGTCATCATGAAGTACAAGTGCTGGAGTGAAGTAGTTATTCCAGCTACCTACAAAGCTGAAGATTGCCTGTACAGCAATAGCTGGCTTCATAAGTGGTACTACGATACTGTTAAAGGTTCTAAATTCACCTGAACCATCGATTCTGGCTGCCTCTACAAGTGAAAGAGGAAGTGTTGAATCCATGTATTGCTTCATATAGAAGAATACAGATGGAGAAGCGATTGCAGGGACAATAAGTGGAATAGCACTGTTATCAAGTCCCATTTTGTCAATCAACTGTAAGAAACCAAGTGCAGTTACCTGAGTTGGAATCATCATGACCATTAAGATAAATGTAAATAAAGCTGTCTTAGCTTTAAATTCATAAGCATGGATAGCATACGCTGTCATTGTTGAAAAATATGTAGCAAGCGCTGCTGTAGCTAATGAAATCAATAACGAGTTAATCATACCATTAAATATAGGTAATGTTCCACTCTTAAGATTTATCCAGTTCTCAATAGCATGAGTACTTGGAATAGCTGTAAATCCCTGGCTTAGTTCTGAATGGCTTCGTGTTGCATTAATAAACAATACATAGAACCAGAACAAGCATAAGAATGAAACTAATATCAATACAAGGTATGCAATAAATCTTCTAGCATGGATAGAAACGCCGTTATCTTTCTTTCCAGCTATACTTGTTGTGTTTGCCATACTATTATCCTCTCTATCTAAATCATTAAGATTTTAACGTCCATCAGGATCATCCTTACCAGTAAACTTGAATACTATCAAGCTGAGAATACCAGTAATGATAAACATGAATACTGAAAGTGCACCTGCAAGTCCATAGTTCTTACTAAATAGATGCTTGTTCAAGTACATAATAAGTGTCATTGATGTACGCATTGGGTCGCCAGTTCCGTTTGATAAGATCTGTGGAACATCGAACATCTGTAAACCACCGATGAGGGATGTAATCATAACAAATATAAGAATTGGCTTTAATAGAGGTAATGTAATCTTATAGAAAATCTGAGTAGCAGTTGCACCGTCTACCTGTGCAGCCTCAAAGAGTGATGGGTCAATTCCCATCATACCTGCCATCAGAAGAATAGTCGTATTTCCAAACCACATGATGCAGTTCATAAATGCAATAAGTGAACGTACAGTCCATGCGCTATTCATGAATTTATATGCCTCTTTAATTACACCCATCTGCAAAAGCATTGAGTTAATTGGGCCGCTGTCTGCAAACAATGTAAAGAACAGCATGGCAAATGCTGATGCCATAATTAGGTTTGGCAAATAAATTACTGTCTTGAAAAACTGCTGAAATTTAAGTCTAAGTGAAGGATCTGTAAACCATGCGCCTAAAAGTAAAGACAAAATAATCTGTGGCACAAATCCCATAACCCACATAATCATAGTGTTCTTGAAATATGTAGGAAGATCACCATTTGTGATGATTGTCTTGTAGTTTTCAATACCTATAAAATTAGGTCCAATCTGTGTTAATCCTGAACGATAATTTTCAAAAAAAGAATTATAAACTGTTGATACCAACGGAATCATCTGGAATGTCAAATATGTAACGATGAAAGGTATCAAAAAGATGTATCCCCACTTATTATAGCGTACTACTTTGCTCTTCTTGTTCATAAGTGCTCCCTTTATCTTTAATATAGGGCGCATAGGCAAAACCTACGCGCCCTGAAATTCATAACAATATCAATACGTTGTCAATTACTCTGCTGTTAACTCAGGATACTTCTCAACGATTGCCTTCTTGAACATATCAAGAGCCTCATCCTTTGTAGCGTTGCCTACGAAGTAGTTCTTCATAGCCTTCTGGAACTCTTCGTTACATCCCTGATCGTAAGCAGAAAGGTTAGAAAGGTCTACCTTCTCAGCACCTTCAGCAAGACCTGCGAATGGGTTCTGGCCGCCAAGAAGTGCGATGTTACCATCTTCTGAACCTGCTAAGTCAGCAAGTACTGTCTTAGAGTTTACGCAATCAGCATCTGCTGTAGCGATTTCCTTAAGAACTGCCTTGTCTGTTGTCATTGTAAGGATGATATCCTTTACAAGGTTAGCGTTATCTGTACCTGTTGCACCACAGATCCATGTACCGCCCCAGTAGTATGACTGAGGTCCTACGCAGTAGCCCCAACCACCCTGGTTAGCGATTGTGCCTTCCTGATCAGCATCAAGACAGAAGTTGAAGAACCAAGCTGGTCCAAAGTAGCAGAACACCTTACCTGAAGGCTGCTTACCCTTTGCCCAGTCATCGCCCCAAAGGTCATCTGTATCCTCAGCCTTTGCATCTACAAGAGCCTTAGAATCATCAACCCACTTCTCGATGTTCTTGTCGATAACTACCTTGCCGTCCTGTACCCACTTGCCAGAAACGTTGTTAGAGTATACACGATATGTATCGTTTACAGAACACATTGTGTAACCAGCCTCAGCTGCCTTCTTAGCAACGTCGTTGTACTTAGACCAGTCAGAAACTGCTGCCTGTACTTCGTCTGGATCATCTGTGCCAAGAACTTCCTTAGCTGCTTCTCTGTTGTAGATAAGACCAGCTGAGCAAGCCTGCCATGAAGCACCCTTAAGGTTACCGTTTGAATCTGTTACGATATCCTGTGTGTACTTGTACTGATCTGCAAGATCTGCATCTGTGATACCAAGATCCTTTAATGCAAGAGCATAATCTGTATCAACATACTTAAGTGCGTAATCAGCCTCAACTAAGAAAAGGTCTACCTTGTCGTCTGCTGCTGCAGATTCCTGAGCTAAAAGAGCCTCATCAAGGTTGTTCTGATATGCATTGTCTGTAGAAGGAGTAATGTTCCATACAACATCTACATCACCAATCTTACCATGTGTAGCATCTACTTCTGTGTAGTTTGCATAGTGATCTGTAATACGGCTCTTGAACTCTTCGTTCCAGCAGTAAATGTTAAGGACTTTACCTGTGTCCTCTGGAAGCTCTGCTGCTGGAGCCTCTTCTGCTGTCTCTGCAGGAGCATCAGCTGCTGGAGCTTCTGTAGTAGCTGAATCTGAGCTACCACATGCAGCAAACATAGTTGCTGTCATTGTTGCTATTGCTAGCAAGCTTACTAATCTTTTTTTCATTTGTTTGTTCCTCCCAATTTTTACGTGCTTTGCACGTTTCTATTGATTGTTACTGCATTTATATAAGTAGATTTCTCTACCAAATGCCTACTTTATATTCTTAAGGGTGTCTCCCTCAAGTAATCTCCCTTTAACCACTACCTGTTGAACAAGAGTTGTCTTTGGCCTTTCAATTAAATCTACAAGATTCTTTGCAGCCAGTGCCCCAAGTCCTTCTGTATCCTGTCTGTAGGTTGTAAGTCGTGGTCTAATGTGTCTAGCCACCTTGATACCATCAAAGCCTACAACTGATACATCATCAGGAACCTTTAAACCTTTTTCTGTGATAGCTCTTATTCCACCATAGGCTGCGTAATCATCTGGATAGAAGATACAGGTTGGTGGATTTCTGTAATCCAAAAGCTGAAGTGTTCTTTCGTAAGCGCCATGTGTATCACGATATGGGCTTTCTAGAATGTATTCATCTGGAACTTCTATTCCGTGTTCTTCTAACTTTCTATTGAAAGTAACAAGTCTTGCTCTTGTAACTGTAGAATCAACTCCATGAATGTAAGCTATTCTTTCGTGACCATTTTCAACAGCAAAATCAACTAACGCCGCCATTCCATCTACGTTATCCGAAAGGATTGTAGTTGTATCATTATATATATGGTCAATTGTTACTACCGGAATATCACTTTTTACCAGTTCTACTACTTCAGGATCTTCGAAGTGAACATTTGCTATGATCACTCCGTCGAATCTTCTGTATCTTGCATGATTAAGATATGTGCTTCGTCCTGGCCTTGTTCTGTCGTTTGAAATAAAGGTTATATCGTAGCCTTCCTTTTCAACTCCTCTTTTAAAGCCTTCCAAAACACTGGCGAAGAAGTCGTGAGTCAAACCGCTGTTAGCGTCATCCATAAATAAAACTCCTATATTATGAGTTCTATTTGTTTTCATTGACTTGGCAGCTGCGTTGGGAACATATCCCATTTCCTTTGCTACCCTGCGAATTCTTTCCTTTGTATCTACACCTATGTCACTGTGGTCATTCAATGCTTTACTAACTGTCGCTACGGATACGCCACATTGACTTGCAATATCCTTTAATGAAACCATTGCGTTTCTCCCCAAATTGCCGCTTAAACCGCTTAATCGTTTTCGTAACTTAAATATAGCTCTATTTTCGTTTTTTGACAACTGATTTTCGAAAAATTGGTTCTTTGTGATATTTTCGTGAACGGTTTTCGTGCATTTTTTACAAATATAATCCAGGTTTGTTGATTTTTCGTGGGTATATGGTATTCTAATTGCGAGAATAGTGCGTCTAATAACTTAAACGTTTACGGACGAAATGTTCACAGTTTCTTCATAATTACTTAATTTATCAGCTTAAACGTTTTCTTAATTACTATTTCTTTTATCAATAGGGAGGAACTTATGAAGTACGGATTTTTTGATGATAATAATAAAGAATATGTCATCACCACTCCTAAAACCCCATTACCATGGATTAACTACCTTGGTTGCACTGATTTTTTCAGTCTTATATCTAATACATGCGGTGGTTACACCTTCTATAAGGATGCAAAGCTCCTTCGCATGACTAGATATCGTTACAACGACACCACTTTGGATACAAACGGAAAGTATTTCTATATTAAGGATGGAGATACAATCTGGAACCCTGGCTGGCAGCCTACTAAAACCCCACTTGACTCATACGAATGCCGTCATGGTATCGGTTACAGTAAATTTACTGGTGTAAAAAATGATGTCGAGGCTGCTTTAGTAACTTTTGTACCTATTGGTGATCCAGTAGAGCTTACAAAGGTAACACTTACCAATAAGGGAACTGCCAAAAAAGATATCCAACTTTTCTCCTATGTAGAATGGTGTCTTTGGAACGCAGACGATGATATGAAAAACTATCAGCGTAACCTCTCTATTGGCGAAGTAGAAGTAGTTGATTCTACTATTTATCACAAAACAGAATACAGAGAGCGCCGTAATCACTACGCTGTATACTCTGTAAATGCAAAGATTGATGGATTTGAGACAAGCCGTGATGAGTTCAGAGGAGCTTACAACGGTCCTGACAAACCAGATGCTGTTATCGAAGGAAAGCTTCATAACACTATCGCTTCTGGTTGGTATCCAATCGCTTCTCATCAGCTTAATGTTTCACTTGCTCCTGGCGAGTCAAAGACTTTTGTATTCGCTTTAGGCTATGTTGAAAATGCTGAGGATGATAAATGGGAGAAGCCAGGCATCATTAATAAGAAGAAAGCAAACGAACTTTTAGCAAAATATCAGACTGAAGCTGATTTCGATGAGGCCTTTGAAAAGCTTAACGCATACTGGAACGACCTTCTTAGCAAGTTCCATATTGAGTCAAAGGATGAGCACGTTAACCGTATGGTAAACATCTGGAACCAGTATCAGTGTATGGTTACATTTAACATGTCACGTTCTGCTTCATATTACGAAACAGGCATCGGACGTGGAATGGGATTCAGAGATTCTTGTCAGGATCTTCTTGGTTTCGTTCACCTTATTCCTGACCGTGCTAGAGAGCGTATCATCGATATCGCTTCTACTCAGTTCCAGGACGGTTCAGCTTATCACCAGTATCAGCCTCTTACAAAGAAGGGTAATTCTGATATCGGTTCAGGCTTTAACGATGATCCTCTTTGGCTCATTGCAGGTACATCTGCTTATATCCGCGAAACAGGTGATACCTCAATCCTTAAGGAAATGGTTCCATATGACAACGATATGTCAGTTGCAACCACTCTTATGGAGCACTTAAAGAGATCATTTGATTATATTGTTAACCACAAGGGTCCACATGATCTTCCACTTATCGGTCGTGCCGATTGGAATGATTGCTTGAACCTTAACTGCTTCTCAGAGCACCCAGGCGAAAGCTTCCAGTGCTTTGGTCCTTCTGAAGGCCCTGTTGCAGAGTCAGTATTCATCGCCGGTATGTTTGTTAAGTATGGTCGTGAGTATGCTGCTCTTGCAAAGCTTATGGGAGACACAGCTGAGGAAGCAAGAGTTCTTGCTGAAGTAGAAAAGATGACAGCTGCCATCGAAAAAGATGGTTGGGATGGCGACTGGTTCGTTAGAGCTTATGATGCATACAGCCACAAGGTTGGTTCAAAAGAATGCGACGAAGGCCAGATTTACATTGAGCCTCAAGGCATGTGTGTAATGGCTGGTGTTGGTATCGAAGATGGCAACGCTAAAAAGGCCCTTGATTCTGTAAAGGAAAAGCTTGATACAAAATACGGTGTTATGATTCTTCAGCCTGCATACACAAGATATCACCTTGAGCTTGGCGAAATCACTTCTTATCCACCAGGATACAAGGAGAATGCTGGTATCTTCTGCCACAACAATCCTTGGATTTCAATTGCTGAAACATGCATTGGTCGTGGTGATAGAGCTTTTGAAGTATACAAAAAGACTTGTCCTTCATACATCGAGGACATTTCAGAGATTCACCGCACAGAGCCATATGTTTACTCACAGATGGTTGCAGGTGCTGACGCTAAGTTCCACGGCGAAGCTAAGAACAGCTGGCTGACAGGTACTGCTGCTTGGACATTTACAAACATCTCTCAGTACATTTTAGGTATTTATCCTACACTTGAGGGACTTTCAGTAAATCCATGTACACCTGCAGAATTTGGTGACTTCAACGTTACTAGAGTTTACCGCGGTGTAACATATAACATTCAGATTAAGAACCCTAACAAGGTTCAAAAGGGCGTAGCTAGTCTTACTGTTGATGGTAAGGAAGTGGTCGGAAATATTATTCCTTTCGACGGCAGCAAGAAGACAGTTAACGTCGTTGCAGAAATGAAATAATCAATAACTTTTTCTTCATTTTCCTTGAAGCAAAATTATTCTCCTTCCAAAAGAGCCAGATGTTGACGCATCTGGCTCTTTTATGTTTAATAAGATTTATGAATAGAACGCTAGAATACTTAATTGAAAATGAATACGATGGTTGCACCATTGATAAATATTTAAAGGCAAAAGGCTATTCCTCTGCCAATATTACTGCCATTAAAAAAATGCCAGAAAATGTGGTAATAGGCGGACAGTGGGTTCATATGAATAGAAAGCTGTCTGCTGGCGAGGTGTTGACTGTTAACATCACAGAGGAAGATTCTTCTGAAAAGATTCCACCTGTAAAAATGGATTTGAATATTGTATACGAGGATGAGGATATTATCGTAATAAACAAGCCCGCAGGGCTTCCTATACATCCTAGCCTGAACCATTACGAGGATTCATTAGCTAATGGCCTGGCTTATTACTACGAATCCCAAGGTAAGCCTTTTATTTTTAGATGTGCTAATAGATTAGATAAAAATACATCCGGACTAACTGTTATAGCAAAGCACCTTGTCAGCGCTAATATCCTATCCACAATGGTTAAAAACAGAGAGTTTCATAGACAGTATTATGCCATTGTCAGAGGCTCTTTAGACCAGCCTGAGGGCACTATAAATGCGCCAATAGGCCGTGTTGGAGATTCTATTATTACAAGATGCGTTGATTTTGAAAATGGTGAGCGCGCTATCACTCACTATAAAGTCGTCGAAGAAAAAAAAGGGCACAGCCTAATCTCAATACATCTTGAGACAGGTCGTACCCATCAAATTCGTGTTCATTTTAAATACATAGGTCATCCATTGATTGGAGACCATCTTTATAATCCTGATTTTGAGTATATGCAAAGGCAAGCCCTGCATTCTCATAGAATCAACTTCAAGCATCCTATCACTGGTCAGCAGATGGATTTTGTTGCGGATTTGCCTGACGATATGCTTAAGGCATTTGAGCCTTAAGGTCCTCATATTCTCTATTTATCTCCGCAACTGTTGCTGTATCACCAGCATCACCATCAGGATGGTAAATCTTAATAAGCTCCTTGTAGCGCTTTTTAAGGGCCTTTTGGTTTGACACCCCAGAGAAAAACATCTCACCGTGGACGATATTTTCCTCTTCCCTATATGTGTCTAAGCTGCTATTTGTAGCCGCAACCTGGTCGTAGAATTTTTTCTTACGCTCAAACTGAAGCTTATCATTAGCAAGCTTTTGTGTTTCTCTAATAAGCATATCCCACTTTAGCTCAAACTGCTTTTCCTGCTGCTCTAAAGTGTGGATTCTTGCTTCAAATTCTCTTCTTTCTTTTAGTAGGTCATCCCATGCTTTTTCCAACTCTTGATGTCTAGCCTCTAATGTCTGCATGTCGATGTTACCTTGACATGTTTTTTCTTTAGCCATATCGCTCTCCCCCAAAATATAGTTTGATTATACTTTAGAAATCAAGATTCTGTAAAATAGAATAATCGCCCTATCTTTTGTACACTATGCCGGTATATGGTCCTAAGGCCGCATGGAGGTTGCCGCCTTCAACTATTATATCGGTCGGCATAATTGAATACCCAACCTGAGTAGTCATAATAGTTCTCTCCATCTGGCAATTAAGGGGTGTACCTGCAATCCAAACCGGCACGTCTACCTCAATGTCGCTTCCACTGGCATTGATCACAACGATAACCTGTTCGTTTGTAGTAAATCTGGCATAGCTAATATATCCCTGACCACAATTCAAAAATCTAAATGAGCCTTCTTTTATGGCCCGACTAAGCTTGTGAACCATAATCATGTCTCTGGTAAAGTCTATCAAATCATAGTTGGCATTGCCCCATGGATAAGTACGTCTTGAATCAGGATCCGTGAATCCGCAGACGCCTGCCTCATCCCCATAGTACAGGGTTGGTGCTCCAGGCCAGGTAAACTGAATCATCTCTGCCAGCTTCATAACAGGAATGCTAACCCCTTCATTTGCCGCAGTAGCCCCCTTTGTGGCTATACGACCAACTGTATGGTTAGTTCGTGTTAAAAAGCGAGAATGGTCATGATTTGAAAGCTGATTCATGGCGCAGTACAAAGATGGAGTCTTAAGTCTAGCCATGAAATGAAGCATTGTATTTTTAAATCTATCTCCATCTCCTAAAGCTCCTGGCTGGAACTCGTCAGAATGCTTTTCCATACCTGTTAAAAAGTAGGTAAGGGGCTCCATAAAAGCATCGTAGTTCATTATGGTGTCCCACTGGTCTCCTGCCAGCCATGCACTAGGGTTACCGTAATGCTCTGCTAAAATAATAGCATTTGGATTGGCAGATTTTACTGCATCTCTAAAGTCTCTCCAGAACTTATGATTAAACTCCTCTGAATGGCCTAAGTCAGCCGCTACGTCCAATCTCCAGCCATCCACGTTGTAAGGCTTGCTAACCCATTTTTTGCCTATATTCATGATGTACTCATAAAGCTTTGGGGACTCCTCGTAATTTAGCTTTGGCAAGGTGTCATGGCTCCACCAGCCATCATATGTATGATTGTCTGGCCAGCTATCCTCATAAAAATGGAAGAAAGAATGGTAAGGACTGTCCTTGCTTTCGTAAGCTCCTGGTGCGTATCCCTCTTCCCTTGAATATATCTTTTCACGGTTCAGCCATTTATTAAAGGAACCACAGTGGTTAAATACGCCATCAATAATTACCCTGATGCCCTTTTCATGAGCCTCACGAACAAAATCCGCAAAGAACTGATTGCTGGCGTCAAGGTTTTCCTTTGCAGTAACCCTTTGCTTGTATTTACTTGCATGGGAATTATCGTAGTCACCATCCTTCAGACACTCACCGCCATCCTTTTTAATGACAGTAAAGTGTGGGTCGATATGGTCGTAATCAGCAATATCGTATTTGTGGTTTGATGGAGATACAAAAAGAGGATTAAAGTATATTACCTCTACCCCAAGGCTCTTGAGATAATGGAGCTTTTGTCTGACTCCCTCTAAATCACCACCATAAAAGCGGCCTATGTCTAAATTGGCAGGCAAAGAATTCCAGTCTGTCACACGTTCAACTGGAGCGCCTACATAATGATATTCATTTGTTTCTACATCGTTGGTTGGATCGCCGTTACAGAATCTGTCCACAAGAATTTGGTACATAACTGCGCCCTTTGCCCATGCAGGTGTGGAAAAGCCTGGCATGATAGAGAACTCATAGTGTTCTCTTAAATCTCGCCATAGGCCCACCCTGTCATAGTAATAAAGGCCGTAGTCACCTACTATTTCGAAATGATATCTGAACTCCTCATCGGCAAGCTTTATGTCGCAAGCATAGTAGTCAAAGTCGCCTCTGTTTCGTTCAAGATGCATACGGATATTTTTATTTGAACTCTTTGAAACTAAGAATACTTCTAAGTCCTCTCTGCTGTATACCCTCAATCTGATAGTGACTGAGTCAAAAGGCTCTGGCTCCATTGGAGTTCTGTATTCTGCAGTTCCATCTGAATATATCGCTTGAATATTCATAACATGCCCCTCAACTATTTTTAGATAGTAAAAAAGACAGCAACGATCGCTGTCTTTTTAGGAGAAGGTATTTTTACTATGGGGTTAGTAAAAATTATATAATGTATTGGGGGGTTTTTACGATGTTTATTATATGGTCTGGCAACACTCAAGTGTGCACAAACATAACAAATATCGTAATGACTTTTTGTACATGTTGCACAATTATTCCCCAATGTTTGTTCCTTCTACAGCGATGTCAGCGTTATCAGCCTCAAATAATGCTTCAAACTCTGTCCTACCAATCTTCTCTTTCTCTAACAATAGATTAGCACATTTGTGTAGGATCTGTTCATTGTCTCGCAAAATTTTCACAGCTTTTTCATAACAATCATCGATGATGGCTTTAACCTCATCATCAATAGCTTTTGCTGTAGCATCGGAAAAGCCCTTTGTATGGGCAAGGTCACGGCCGATAAATACTTCTTCATCGTCGTCACCGTAATGAATCATACCAATATTCTTGGAGAATCCAAACTTTGTAACCATGTTTCTAGCCATCTTTGTGGCCTGCTTGATATCATTTGATGCACCTGTTGTAACATCGTCAAATATCAGCTCTTCTGCCACACGGCCACCTAAAGAAACGATAATATCCTGGGTCATCTGACCCTTTGTATTAAACATATCATCATTTTCATTTATAGGCATGGTATAGCCTGCTGCAGAAGCTCCTGTAGGGATAATAGAAACTGAATATACAGGACCTACATCAGGAAGCACATGGAATAAAATAGCATGTCCTGCCTCGTGATAGGCTGTAATCTTCTTTTCTTTTTCTGAAACAACACGGCTCTTTTTCTCTTTACCAATACCAACCTTTACAAATGACTTTTTAATATCATCGTGGTTGATAAAGCCTCTGTTGTCGCCAGCTGCTAAAATAGCAGCCTCGTTAAGCAGATTCTCAAGGTCGGCACCTGTAAAGCCAACTGTTGTCTGAGCAATCTGATGTAAATCTACATCTTCACCAAGCTTTTTATTGCCAGCGTGTACCTTAAGGATTTCCTCGCGGCCCTTTACATCTGGGCGACCAACAAATACCTTACGGTCGAAACGACCTGGACGCATAATAGCTTGGTCCAAAATATCTACACGGTTTGTGGCAGCCATAACGATAATACCTTCGTTTACGCCAAAACCATCCATCTCTACTAAAAGCTGGTTAAGTGTCTGCTCACGCTCATCGTGGCCACCACCCATACCAGTTCCACGGCGTCTAGCCACCGCGTCAATTTCGTCGATAAAGACGATACATGGTGCATTTTTCTTGGCCTCCTCGAAAAGGTCACGTACGCGGGATGCACCAACACCAACAAACATCTCTACAAAATCTGAACCAGAGATTGAGAAAAATGGAACTCCTGCCTCGCCTGCAATGGCCTTTGCAAGAAGAGTCTTACCAGTTCCAGGAGGGCCTACTAAGATAACACCCTTTGGAATACGAGCACCAAGGTCTGTGTATTTCTTAGGGTCCTTGAGGAAGTCTACAAGCTCCTCAACCTCTTCCTTTTCCTCTTTCAGGCCAGCCACATCAGCAAAACGTGTGTGGATGTCCTCTTTGTTTGTCATTTTTGCGCGACTCTTACCAAAGTTCATCATGCGGGCGTTAGCGCCGCCGCTAGCTCCAGCGTTTTGAGCATTCATCATAATCATAAACAGGATGAATACTGCTCCAAGAACGATAAGCATTGGTAAAAGATCGGAAATCCAGCTATCGTGTGGAATATCTGTAAGGGTATAGGCGATATCCACATCCTCTAAATAATCCTGCATCTTATTAACATCTGACACATAAAGGATAGCTGTGCTTCCATCTGAAAGCTTTATGTTAAGGGTACCTGTAGGCACTTCTTGATTTTGAGAAATGCTAACAGACTTAACCTTTTCTTCTTTTATTGCTGTTTTAAACTGTGCAAAAGAATAAGTAGTGGATGACTTACCCATGCTGTTGTACAGAATAAATAGAACTACTGCTACAAACAGAGCATAGATAATCATTCCTGCCGCTCTATTTTTTTTCAAATCTGCCTCCTAGTCTAGCTCTACAACGCCGATGTATGGAAGGTTACGATATTTCTGGTCGTAATCAAGACCGTAGCCTACTACGAACTGATCTGGAATAGTAAAGCCAGTGTAATCTACATGAACGTCAACCTCTCTGCGGTCTGGCTTATCAAGCATTGTAACCATGCGAACTGATTTTGCCCCCTTATCCTTAAAGTACTGGCTAAGGAAATTAAGAGTGTTACCACTATCAATAATATCTTCAACGATGATAACATTCTGTCCTGCTGGATCTAAATCAAGCTCCTTTTTAATCTTTACGACACCAGTTGATACTGTGCCACCTTCATAGCTAGATGTTGCCATAAAATCGATGATTACAGGAACTGTAATTCTCTTTGCAAGCTCACAGGCAAAGAAAGCTGCGCCCTTGAGAACGCATACTAAAAATACTGTCTCTCCCTCATAATCCTTGCTGATTTGTGCTCCAAGTTCTGAAATACGTGCAGCCAATTCTTCCTCTGGTAACAGAACTCTAATGTTCTCACTCATTTTGTTATTCCTCCGTAAACTACCTCTATTACTCGAGTGGTATTTTCTGATATTTTGTAATACTCGCTAACTCTGTGGCCAACCACCCACATTACGTGGTGTCCATCGCACACAAGCGGCACTTCATCTCTCAAATGTCTTGGGATTTTTTCATCTACAAAATAATCTTGAATAGATTTGCGATTGCCTTGTGAATCAATGCAGAGATAGTCCCCTTCCATGCGGGTACGTATCACAATATTGTCAATTATTCTATCACAATCAAACCATTTCGTATAGGTTTCTGTAGGGTATTTCATGCCTTGTTCGTAATCAAATTCACGGAAGTTAAAACTAGGATTATCTTTTTTAGTTTCCTCTTCTAAAACATACATTTCCTCATAGGAAATAATGAGAGTTTTTTGATACGGAAGCTGAACCTGACGCTCTCCATCCTCGTTTAAAAGGCCCATAATGGCATCGATGTGGGCAGCGCTTACATCCTTCTGATAAGGCATGTACTGGCTTAAATAAAGCTTTAAAGCCTGGCTAGCCACCACCTTTGGTGCTGTGGCAAAGGCTCTCTTTCTAAGCTTGTTTCCATCTAGCTTCGCCATCTGAAGTAGTCCATTGGCCTCTAGATTAATAAAATCAGCCACATCTGAAAGTCTATCTGTCATATCAGAGATATGCTCTAAAGCCTTGTCGTTTATCTCCAAAAGCTTTGGCATAACCATATGACGGATTTTATTTCTGTCGTAATCCGTTTCGTTATTTGTGGCATCAATACAATAATCCACGCCGTTTTCATCTAAAAGGCCCACTATATCCTTTTTAGATACCTGTAGAAGTGGACGAATGATTCTGCCTCTAACTGGAGCAATGCCAACCATACCGTCAATGCCGGCACCACGAACCATGTGAAATAGCACTGTTTCAGCGTTGTCATCAGCATTGTGAGCCACTGCAATCCTTGCTCTAACCACTTCCTTTGAAAGCTTGTCTGCAAGCTCCTCAAAAGCCTCGTATCGAGCTATTCTAGCCTCTTCCTCAAGGGAACGTCCACTTGCCTTTGCAAGAGATGGAATGTCCACCTTTACCGCCTCTAGAGGCACCTCAAACTGCTTACAGAGCTGCTCTACAAACTCCTGGTCCTCGTCAGCATCCTTGCCTCTTATCATATGATTAATATGAATTGCATGAAGCTTTAAATCATATTCCTCCCTGAGGGCTAATAGCACAAAAAAAAGGCACACAGAGTCCGGCCCGCCTGACAGGCCCAAAACAACTCCGTCGCCTCTATTTAGCATATCATGCTTGATGATATATTCCTTAATTTTCTTTTTCTTTAAAAATGATCCAATTGTCATGAGTCAATCCCAGCTTCTGTGAAGCCTCATTTTCTATATATTCGTCTGTTCCAACGTATTCTTCGTGTTCTTTAAGCTGCTGGCTCTTTTCATTTGCAGCATCTAGCTGTTGTTGAAGGGACTCCTCAGTCTTTTTATACTCCTGGTTTTTCCTGTAAAGGTTTACCATTTGAACAGCCATTACAACTACCATAAATAGCATGATGACTGCAACATATATTCTACCTGTGGAGGTTTTCTTTCTTCGTCCCCTTCTTCTATTTCTAGACATATTTAAACAACTCCGCTGCAGCTTCCTTTTTTGTGGTGTCCTGAATATCCAACACCTCTACTTTAACATTTTTGTTACCAAATGCTATCTCTATTATATCACCAACTTTTACATCTGTGGATGCTTTGGCAACCTTTCCATTTATTTGCACTCTCCCGCCATCACAAGCTTCATTGGCTACAGTGCGTCGTTTTATCAAACGCGATACCTTCAAGTACTTATCTAGTCGCATACGTGTATCTCCTCCTTATACTGAGCTAGTAACTAACAGTTTTTATCAGCTATTTTTATGAGTATAGCGAAAGCGATATAAAAATAGCTGATAGAAAGTGTTAGTGTAACTAGCGGGGTAAAATAAAGGGGTTCGGCATAGCCGAACCCCATATGATTCTAATAATTAGTTGATAGAATCCTTTAAAGCCTTACCAGCCTTAAACTTAGGAGCCTTAGATGCAGGAATCTTCATCTCTGCGCCTGTCTGTGGGTTTCTACCTGTACGAGCAGCTCTCTTAGAAACTTCGAATGTACCGAAGCCAACAAGCTGAATCTTCTCCCCCTTCTTAAGCTCTTCAGCTACAACCTCTGTAAATGCCTTTACAGATGCCTCTGCGTCCTTCTTAGAAATGTTAGCCTTGCTAGCGATAGCAGCTACTAATTCTGTCTTGTTCATTACTATTCCTCCTCGAGAATTTGTATTGTTTTATAGAAGGGACAACGCCCTTGACTACAATATCCTTTATAATTGTTTTAATAATCCATGTCAACAAGAAAACCCCAAAAAACCGCCGTTTTATAAGGGTTTTATGAATTATTACAAAAAAATGTCATGATTTTTAACTATAATTACTATTTACAAACCCTTGATTTTTCAGGTCGTTCACATCTATTTCACAATTTTTCAGTTCATAAGATTGCTGATAAGGTCTGAGATTGTGGATAAATAATCCACTTCATAGTCGTAATCGTCCTTTATAGAGCTTCCAGCCGTTTCTTCTTCGTGGGTAGATGGCTGCTGATTTTCCTGCTGGTCTTCCTCTGGATTTTGCGTATTTTGCTCCAAAGGCTCCCTCATAGTGGTGCCATCTTCCGACTCCATTTCAAGGGTTATTGTTGCCTCTTTTGAGTTGACCACCAGAGTCTTATTCCAGGTATTGTAGCCGTCGCATTTAACCACCAGCTTATGGGCACCATACTGAACATAACCAGGCTCTGTCACATCCACCTGTTTTCCATCTAAGTATACGTAAGTATCTGGAACTGTAACTAAAAATGTAAGCAGGCAGTAGGAAGGTCCCTCCCCCTTTAAATCCTCCAGATTGATAGTGGTAATCTCATTTCGTTTCACTGGATATTCGCCACTGCCACCCCAGCCGTTATTGGCCACAGTGACCTTATAGGTGCCTTCTGGTACCTCAATCATTTCATCGCTATATACGGTAGAAACTATCTTTCTTCCAATAAAAATCATGCTGTTGTCGAATAATGATGTGCCTGTCAAATGAATATAACCGTGACCTGTGGTGATGGCTATAGATATAACCTCTTTATCCTTACCCACAACAGTGATGATGTCGTCTTTTCCTATGTTTTCAAGAGGGATTTTTGCTGTATCTGAATAGACCTTTGTGGTATCAGTGATTTTGTAATTGCTACCATCAATGGTGAGAATCTTTTTTTCTGTATCAATTTTGTACTTTGAAAGCTCCTCAAAGGTCCAAACACTATCAGATTTTTGCACTTCAGAAAGCGCTCTAGAAGAAGGCAAAAGCTCGCCTATAGAAACTACCGTACCTGTGGTAAAGCTAGCCCAAAAGCTATTTTTGCCATACTTGTCCAGGAATTTGGTAGTCATGTTGTAATTATATTTAAGCTGCTTGCCTGTAGAGACTGAATATAAAGAGATGGTTTCATCTGTCATATTCAAATCCTCTACAATGTAAAGCTCTGCCGCAGCATCCTGGGCTTCAGTCTCCACCTGTTCTACCTCTTCAGTGGTCTGTTTAATGGCGGAGCCAGTATGACTGGTAACTGGTGAATTATCATATTGGCGACCACAGCCAGAAAATGCTGTAAAAGCAAGGGCAGCTATCAATGTTAAATTAATTATTTTCTTTGTAAAAATCCCACTCATAACATTATTGTAGCATATCTTTTGCTTTGTTTAATAGATAATCTCTGTCGTTAAGTGTTGGATCATCTACTACTTCAGCAAAAATTGCTTTCAATATCTCCCCTATTTTTTGTCCCTGAGGGACCCCCATTTCTAACAAATCCTTGCCGCTAATCTTTAAGTCCTTTATGGCAAGGCAATCCTCATCTGCAAGTATCTTACGGTAAGCCTGCTCCATCTCATCTATATATGCAAGCTTTTCCTCTCGGTGATACATGGACTGTGCCAGGCAATCCGCCCTTTTTACAGCCAGCAAATCATCAAAGTTATCCTTGCCTACTCTGATGATGAGACGGCGTATGTTTCTAGGATTTATCTCTGGTCTGTCGTCGTGGTTTCTAACCATATTGCAGACCTTATCTGTGGTGTCATTATCAAACTTCAGACGCCTCAAGATGGTTCTGGCCATCTTCTCACCCTCTACTGGGTGCATCTTAAAATGATTCTGTCCATTTTCATCTGTAGTTTTGCAAACTGGCTTTGCCACATCGTGAAGCATCATCGAAAGGCGCAGCACCTTTTCGGCCGGTGCAAGCTCCATTGCCTTAATAGTATGCTCTCCAACGGTGTACATGTGATGCTTGTTCACCTGGTCGCATTCCATCATGGCGTCTAATTCTGGGAAAAATACCTTTGAAAGGCCAGTGTTGTACACCTCTCGCAGGCGCCCTGGATGGTCAGATGTAACAAGCTTTACCATCTCTACCTGAATACGTTCTGCACTGATTCTATCTAAGGTAGGTGCCAGCTGACAGATGGCCTGATAGGTATCCAGTTCTATTTCAAACCCCAGCTGTGCCGAGAATCTAAGAGCACGAAGCATACGAAGGGCATCCTCGGTAAAACGCTCCGTAGGATTGCCAACAGCCTTAATAACGCCTTCCTTTAAATCATCTACACCACCGAATAAATCTACAAGCCCCCTGTTTTCGTTATAGGCCATGGCATTGATAGTGAAATCGCGACGCTTAAGGTCCTCCTCCAAAGAAGCAGTAAAGGTAACCTCCTTAGGGTGGCGACCGTCCTCGTATTTACCATCCACGCGGTAGGTAGTGACCTCGTAGCCCACACCACCAAGCAATACAGTAACGGTACCATGCTCTATTCCCGTGTCAAAGGTCTTGTCAAAAAGAGCCTTTACCTGCTCTGGTAGAGCTGATGTAGTGATATCCCAATCGTGAGGATTTTTCCCTAGAATGCAGTCACGGACACAGCCGCCTACTGCATAGGCTTCGTGTCCGTTAGATTCTAAAATATTTATTATTTTCGAAACGTCTGCTGGTAAATTCATATTAATAAGCTTTACCCCAATATACTAATTTCTTAGCTGGCTTGCCACAGCATGCACATACCTCAGAAATACGCTCCTGATCCTTAAATGGCATACAACGACTTGTTACAGCTAAATCCTCTTTAATCTTGTTCTCGCAAGCTTCCTCACCGCACCACATAGCACGAATGAAGCCAGGCTTGTTGTCAGCGATGTCCTTGAACTCATCATAGTTGTGAGCATCAAAGATGTGGCTATCTCTATGAGCCTTTGCGCGCTCAAACATATCATGCTGTATTGTCTCAAGAAGCTCAGCAATCTTTGTCTCTACTTCATCAAGAGAGCACTCTATCTTTTCACGTGTATCACGACGTACAAGTACGCACTTGCCAGCCTCGATATCCTTTGGTCCAAGTTCTACACGAACAGGGATACCACGCATCTCTGCCTCGTTGAACTTCCAGCCTGGGCTCTTGTCAGAATCATCAAGCTTAGCACGCATAGTCTTGCCAAGACGCTCTGTAACCTCAGTAGCCTTTTCAAGCACGCCTTCCTTCTTCTGCTGAATAGGAATAACGATTACCTGTGTAGGAGCAATACGTGGTGGAAGAACAAGACCTGAATCATCACCGTGTACCATGATGATAGCGCCGATAAGACGTGTAGTCATGCCCCATGATGTCTGGTAAACATACTGAAGCTGATTGTTCTTGTCTGAATACTGAATTCCGAAAGGCTTAGAGAAGTTCTGGCCAAAGTTGTGTGATGTACCAGACTGTAAAGCCTTACCATCGTGCATAAGTGCCTCGATTGTGTATGTAGCCTCTGCTCCAGCAAATTTTTCCTTGTCAGTCTTCTGGCCACGAACTACAGGCATAGCAAGAACCTCTTCGCAGAAGTCTGCGTAAAGGTTAAGCATCTGTACTGTACGCTCCTCTGCCTCTTCAGCTGTAGCGTGAGCTGTGTGGCCTTCCTGCCATAAGAACTCACGTGAACGAAGGAATGGACGTGTCTCCTTTTCCCAACGAACTACTGAGCACCACTGGTTGTAAACCTTTGGTAAATCTCTGTGAGAGTGAATAATATCTTTATAGAAATCACAGAAAAGAGTCTCAGATGTAGGACGAACGCAAAGACGTTCCTGAAGCGGGTTAAGTCCACCGTGAGTAACCCATGCTACCTCTGGTGCAAATCCCTCAACGTGATCCTTCTCCACCTGAAGAAGACTCTCAGGAATGAACATCGGCATGTATACGTTCTGAACTCCTGTAGCTTTGAATCTTCTGTCTAACTCGTGCTGGATATTTTCCCAGATAGCATAACCATCGGGCTTGATAATCATGCATCCTTTTACTGATGAATATGCAATCAAATCAGCCTTAACAACTACGTCGGTATACCACTGTGCGAAATCCTCAGACATAGAGGTAATCGCTTCTACCAGCTTTTTATCCTGTGCCATTTTTTTCTCCTTATCTATTTTTAAAAATCTTTTTAAGCCCGTTTATTATATAAAATAATTGAAAACAAGTCCACCCCTTTACTGGGGTGGACCCGCTTAAATACGCATTTATTTACAAATACATTTCCTCAAATCGTTTTACTGGAAGTGGCTTGTCGAAGAAATAGCCCTGCATGTAGTCGGCACCGGTGCCTGACATGTATTCAAACTGCTCTTTTGTTTCCACTCCTTCGATGATAACCATCATGTCTAAAGCCTTTGCCAGATTAATCATGGTGTTAACAATCTTGCGACCCTTGTTAACATTTTTATCCATAGTAAGGAATGCCATATCCATTTTCAGAATGTCTGCAGGCATCTCCTTTAGCATGTTTAGAGATGAGTATCCGCTTCCAAAGTCGTCTACCTCTATCTCAAATCCATATGCTTTAAGAGAATTCAAAATTTCTATCTGACGCTCTTTTTCTGTCATGAAGACAGTCTCTGTAATCTCTAACTTTAATCTCTTTGGATCTAAGTTATACTTTTCAACCAATGACACAAGTGTCTCGTACAGGTCGATGTAATAAAAATCCTTCACCGAAATATTAACTGAGATTGATAGCTCCTCATGGCCCAAGGTGTTCCAATATGCCAGGCGTTTTGCTGCCTGCTCCCAAATGAACATATCAAGCTTATAGATAAAGCCTGTGCGTTCTAAAAGCGGCACAAAGGATGCAGGCGCGATGATACCTCTATCTGGATGAATCCAGCGAACCAAGGCCTCTGCCACTACAACACGTTTTTCCATATTCACTATAGGCTGAAGGAACATTGCAAACTGTCCTGACTGTAATGCCTCTTCAAACTCAGCAATAATCTTTTGCTCTGTAAGATACTCGTGACGAAGCATGTCGCCATAGTAGGCGATTGTATTTTTAAACCTGTTTTTGATGGAATCTATAGCTAAGAATGCGCCGTCCACCATTGAGATAACAGGAGCTTCTCTGTCGTAAATGTCATATACGCCAAGCAAAATAACCATTCTATACTGGGCATTATTCAGGTAATTGCTGACTTTGTTCATGCCAGTCATAAACAGCTCTTCTGTGTATCTGCTCTTTGGCATAATAACTGCAAATCTATCTGCCTCAAGACGTGCAAAGGCGGCGCCTGGTTGCATTTTTTCTCTGATGGCGTCTGCACATCTAACTAAAAGCCTGTCTGCCTCCTCCTGTCCAAACATATCGTTAATAAGCTTGAAGCCGCGGATGTTGCAGCAAACCATAACATAGTCTATGGCTGGATTATCCAAAAGCAACTTTTTTGCTTCCTCATAAAAGCTCTCTCTATTTAGAGCTCCTGTCAGGCTGTCGTGAGTGCTACGATATTTTTCCTCCTCGTAAGCAAGGAAATCTCCCGTAACATCATAAAACGAAAGATAACAACCACAGTAATAACCCTTTTTATCATAGATCTTGTTGAAGTGAGCATCGAAACGGTACTCCTCTCCATTCAGATTATATATTCCGCTCCAGCTGGTATTAGATATAGAATTGGTTTCTCTACCTTCACGCCATTTTCTAAAGCGTTCCTCGTGGATTTTCTTGTCCCCGCTAGGGCAGAACATTCTGCTAGCAAACTGATTAGCATAGATACAATTATCATTTTCGTCAAATGCCAAAAGCGCGCATTCCATTCGCTCTGTAATGGTGGTAAGCATGTATTCCACAAAAGACTTTGGATTATACATAAGTGAATAATATCCAACAAATACAGCAGCCACTGCATAGAAGCAGATGGATACGTCCACTGGAAAATCAAAAAACAGGTAGAACACGTTAATAATGATAATTCCAAGGAACATAACCAGGATTGATAAATATCTGGTACGGTGGAAGCCACTGGTTTGGACAGTCTTTTTGGCAAACATTGCCACAATAAGAGCCACCAAAATGTAGCAGAAAATCAGATGGACAATGTAGTAGTCGTTAAGCTCGAAGGCGAAAAACCACTCGCTGTCTCCTAAGCTCTTTTGATATAAAGTAAAGGCATGGTGCCATTTTAAATTTGTAATTAAGCTGATGGAATCTACCACTGCCAACGTGGTGGTGATAAGTGGCGCAGAATAAGTATCCTGCCAGATTCTGGTATACATTCGTGTGTAGAATAGGAATGATATGAGAATCCAGTCAATACCTGCGAAATAGATAATATAACCTACCTCAGCTCTTACGATATTGTGTGTAGCAATAGCGTAAGAATAGCTGATGCAGGTAATAATAGCCATTGTGAATAACTGAATAATGGACGTACTAAGCTTACTGTTTTTAATTGAATGTCTTGAGCTGATGTAAACTGCTCCTGCTAGCATGATAAATGCAGTGAGCATAAACAGTAGAATATAAAGCTTAATCAAATTTTTCCCCCGATCTTAACTAGCAACTTTGCTGTCTAAAAAGTCTTCTCCCTTTGGCTTCACCGTGAATGTCATAGACTCTCCTGTGGTCGGATGCGTAAAGCTGATAAACCAAGAACAAAGTGCAAGACATCTGCCTGTGCTGATTCCGCCGTATTTGCTGTCACCTAATATAGGCGCTGTACGGCTAGCTAGCTGAAGCCTGATTTGATGATGACGACCTGTGAAAAGCTCTATATCTAAAAGCTTTCTATCGTCCCAGTGGTCGATGGTGTGATACTCTAGCTCTGCCTTTTTGGCTCTAGGGTCACTACTTGAAACCACCTTTGATAAGTTAGTGCGATTGTCCTTTACAATGTAGTCAATCAGATGCCCCTCATCTGGAAATGACTCTCTTGTGATAATCGCATAGTAACGCTTTTTGAAATTGTGATTGCCCAGCTGCTTTGTAAGGGCTGCAGCTGCCTCTTTAGTCTTTGCAAAGACCATAACGCCCTCTACAGGCTGATCCAGACGATGAACTACATGGATATCAGGCTTTTCCCCCTTTGATGCAAGGTAATTGTTTACCTCGCTTACCATGTCTTTTTCACCGATATTCCTAGTTTGTGTAGCCACCCCCGCTGGCTTATAGCACACTAAGATGCTATCGTCTTCAAAGATAATGTCCATACATTATTCCCCCTTAGAATAATAATATTTTAACACTTTTAATTTAAACCTTAAAGCGGTAACCAACGCCCCAGATTGTCTCAATATATTGAGGTTTTGAGGTATTTAATTCTATCTTTTCACGTATCTTATTTACGTGGACTGTGACGGTGGAAATATCTCCAATGGATTCCTCTCCCCAGAGAGTTTCAAATAGCTGCTCCTTAGAATAGATAACGTTAGGATTTTCAGCTAAAAATGTAAGCAAATCAAATTCCTTTGCAGTAAAAATGCGCTCCTCTCCGTTAATCCATACTCTACGGCTGGCCTTGTCTATACGAAGGCCTCTGATGCTGATTTCATTTTTCTGAATAGCAGGAGACTGAACCAGTCTTTCGTATCTAGCTAAATGTGCCTTTACACGGGCAACTAGCTCGCTTGGAGAGAATGGCTTTGTAATGTAATCATCTGCTCCAAGGCCAAGACCTCTGATTTTATCGATTTCCTCTTTTTTGGCTGTAACCATAAGAATAGGTACATTTTTTACCTCGCGGATGCGCTTGCAAAGCTCGAAGCCATCCACCCCTGGAAGCATTAAATCTAAAATGTACATGTCGTAATTGCCAGCTAATGCTTTCTGAAGGCCCTTTTCACCATCTGCTTCTATATCTACTTCAAAATTAGAAAGCTCTAGGTAGTCCTTTTCAAGCTCGGCAATAGATTCTTCGTCTTCAATGATAAGTATTCTACTCACTGTACACCTCCTGATATTTACGGATTACAAAATACATTGTTGTTCCTTGGTTTTCCTTGCTGGTAACCCATATCTTGCCCCCGTGGTCCTCCACAATTTTCTTAACGATGGAAAGACCAATGCCGCTGCCACCTGCTGCAGAATTGCGGGAGGTGTCGGCTCTGTAAAATCTATCAAAAACATATGGCAAATCTTTTGTGGCGATACCCTTGCCATTGTCTGTAATCTCAACCTGAACAAAATCTCCTACATCCCTGATTACGATGTTGATATGGCTGGCTACGTCTGCCCTCATGTATTTAACTGAGTTGCTAACGATGTTATGAATCACGCGACCTAGCTGCTCTGGGTCTGCAATGATTTGCACCTCTGGGTCCACAAAATTAGCGTAATCCAGACGAATATGCTGATTTTCCAAATCCATTCCCAGCTCTTCAACACAATCATTAAAATATGCCTGAAGATTTAGTTTTTGGAAATTATAAGGAATCTTGTTGGTATCAATATTTGAATACAAGGTCAGCTCGTTTATAAGTGTGTTCATTTCGTTGGCCTTGTTATAAATAGTCCGAATGTATTTTTCCTGCTTTTCAGGAGTGTCTGCCACTCCATCTAACATGCCCTCTGCATAGCCTTTTATGGCTGTGATAGGAGTCTTAAGATCGTGTGCAATGTTAGAAATCAGAGCTCTTTGCTCTGCTTCGTCCTCTAGCTTTTCCTTGGCATTATTTTTTAGACGCAGACGCATATCCTCGAAAGCATTACATACTTCACTCATTTCGTCCTTGCCTGTGGTAGCAACACTATAGTCCAGATTGCCTTCTTTAATGTTGTTAGCCGCCTTTTTCAAGGTTCGTATCTGTGGCGCCATGCCTCTATATATCCAGCCTACCATAAGGAGGGCTGTTAAAAATAAAATCACAAACTCTGCAATACAAAAGCTTAATATGATTTCCTCAAACTGCCCCGAGCTATCAATTTGATTTCTTAGGGCATTAGCCAATTCGCTGGAAGCCAGCTGCTCCTCCGTTGCCTCCATAATGACTTTTTTCATGGTTAGCATAAGACCACTAAAAATCATTACTGGCGCGATTGTAATTATAAAAAAAGAAATAATTAATCGATTTCTTAACTTCATTTTATTTCTCCAAAAAATAAAGGCAGCCCTTTAAAGGACTGCCTTTATTATATCATACCTGATATTTTAAAGATATTTCTTTAATGCCTCTACCTTATCACACTGCTCCCATGGAAGCTTAACATCTGTACGGCCAAAGTGACCATAAGCTGCTGTTGGACGGTAGATTGGACGACGAAGGTCTAACATCTTGATGATGCCAGCTGGACGAAGATCGAAGTTCTCGCGAACGATTTCTACTAATCTCTCGTCTGAAACCTTACCTGTACCGAATGTGTCTACCATAACTGAGGTAGGCTCTGCAACACCGATAGCATATGAAAGCTGAATCTCGCACTTTGATGCAAGACCTGCTGCTACGATGTTCTTTGCAACGTAACGTGCTGCATATGCGCCGGAACGGTCAACCTTTGTGCAGTCCTTTCCTGAGAAAGCACCGCCGCCGTGACGAGCGTATCCGCCGTATGTGTCTACGATGATTTTACGGCCTGTAAGACCTGCATCACCGTGTGGTCCACCGATTACGAAACGACCTGTTGGGTTGATGTAGAACTTTGTCTTGTCATCAATCATTTCCTTTGGAAGGATTGGGTCGAATACGTACTTTTTGATGTCTGCGTGAATCTGTTCCTGAGTAACATCTTCATCATGCTGAGTAGATAAAACTACTGCTTCAAGTCTAACTGGCTTGCCAGCTTCGTCATACTCCACAGATACCTGTGTCTTTCCATCTGGGCGAAGGTACTTTAAAGTACCATCTTTGCGGACATTGGTAAGCTGAAGAGCAAGTCTATGAGCAAGAGAAATAGGATATGGCATGAGTTCTTCTGTTTCGTTTGTGGCGTAACCGAACATCATACCCTGGTCACCTGCACCAGTATCTAAATCATCTGCAAGTGAACCTTCCTTTGCCTCAAGAGCCTTGTCAACACCCATAGCAATGTCAGCGGATTGTTGATCAAGAGCGACCATAACAGCGCAAGAGTTTCCATCAATGCCTTTCTTTCCATCGTCATAACCGATTTCAAGAAGAGTCTTGCGAACAATAGCTGGAACATCTAAATGAGCCTTTGTTGTGATTTCTCCAGTAACAAGTACGAAACCTGTACATGAAGCAGTCTCACAAGCTACTCTACTCATTGGATCTTCAGCTAAGCAAGCATCGAGGATGGCATCAGATATGGCATCACATACCTTATCTGGATGGCCTTCTGTTACTGACTCTGAAGTAAAAAGTAACTTTTCCATTTTTTGACTCTCTTTCTGTAAAAATGAATATTAAATTACGCTTAAAACTTTGTCCGTAGTCTTAAGCTTAATCAGTATAACCCCAGTATACCATTTCCACAATAGACAACTTCAATTATTTGTAGGAAATCACTGACTTTTCACAATCTCTTCAACCCCTTGCTGTTGTTTTTGCCTCTTTTCAAACGTATAATTGATTTATGAACTAAAAAGAGGAACAAATCATGTTAAAACTAACTGTTGATAAGCTTGAAGCAGGAATGATTGTTGCAGAGCCTATTCTCACAAAACGCGGTCAGACCATTTCAAAGGCCGGTGAGAAGCTTTCTAATCAGCTGATTGCCAAGCTTACTTTTTATAAAATTGAAGAGATTTGCGTAGAGGAACCTGAGACTGAGGAAGTGGCTGCACCAACTGTTTCTGAAGTAAAGGAAGAGAAAAAGCCCGAGGCAAAAAAGCCAAAGGAATCTCATGTAAGTGATCAGATTACCTACACCCAACGCCTAAAGGCTTCCCCTAAGTTTCAAAAGTTCCAATCAGACTATGCCCTTAATCTTAACTGCCTAAGAGACAATTTTAAGGCTATCAAGGATGGGGCCGATGCCAGCTGTTGTGAGGAAATCCTTAAAAGCTGTGAGGATTTATTTAAGTCAAAGACCAGCCTAGAGCTTTTTGATATGATTTCTAATATGCGAAATCTAGAGGACCCACTTTATGCTCATTCTTTAAATGTAGGTCTTTTATCCAGAGCCATTGGAAAGTGGCTTCGCCTGTCAAAGGATGATTTAAATGTGCTTACATTAGCAGGGCTACTTCACGATATTGGAAAGCTTAACATTCCTGAAAAAATATTAAACAAGCCAGATACCTACACTGATGAGGAATTTGCAATCGTTAAAAAACATCCTCTTGATGGCAAGAAAATTCTTAATGGCAAGGGCTTTGATTCTAGAATTCTTTCTGCAGCACTACAGCATCACGAAAGAAGTGACGGAACTGGCTACCCTAGAGGTCTCATGGATGATGAGATAGATGATTTTGCAGCTATCGTGGCTATCGCCGATGTGTACGATGCCATGACGTCTGCTAGAGCTCACAGGGACCCTAAGTGCTCTTTCCAGGTAATTGCTGAATTTGAAGCAGAGGGACTGAATCAGTTTAGAACCAAATTCATCCTCACCTTCCTAGAGCGCATTGCAAACACCTACAACAACAGCCGTGTCATGCTTAATAACGCAAAAACAGGCCGCGTGGTTTACATCAACAAGAGCAACCTTTCACGACCTGTTATTCAACTTGATAACGGTGATATTATCAACCTTGCAGACATTGACTACAAGGATATGTACATTAAATCTATTCTCTAAAGGCTTCCTCGATGCGGGCTCTAAGGCCGCTATATCGTTTAGCCTGCGAGGTATTATCTACCATAGAGTAAAAAACATCTGCGTCGCCAACCATGGTGACGCATTTTTTTGCACGTGTAATGGCAGTGTAAAGAATGTTTCTGTTCATCAGCATCCTTGGGCCTTCCATAATAGGCATTACCACTGCCGGATATTCTGAACCCTGGGACTTATGGATAGTGATGGCATAAGCAAGCTCCAGCTCGTCCAAATTTGCAAATGGATATGTAACCTTTCTGCCTTCTTCGTATTCTACAGTAAGGGTCTTTGCCCAATCGTTAATGTCCTTGATGATTCCCACATCGCCATTAAATACACCAAGTCCTTTTTCGATGGTGATGTTGTATCCTCCGGTCACTTCCCATTCCAGCTGGTAATCATTTCTGATTTGCATTACCTTGTCACCTTCACGGAAGATACGGCTGTCCCCCTTCCACTCTCTTTTTGAAGAATCTGGCGGGTTTAGGAAGTTCTGTAAGATTCCATTTAATCGTTCTACACCAAGCAGACCCTTTCTGGTAGGGGTCAGAACCTGTATTTCGCTGATGCTGGCATCCACGTATTTTGGCATTTTATCCCGGACTAGAGTCAACATTACGTTAATGATAGTGTCGGCATCGTTTCGTTTCAGAAAAAAGAAATCCTTTGATTTATTATCAAGTGTCACATGCTCCCCCTGATGAATCTTGTGGGCATTCATGACAATATCACTTTCCTGAGCCTGTCGGAAAATAGTCTTTAATGTAACTGATGGAAAATGTCCCGATGCCAAAATATCCTTTAACACATTTCCAGGGCCAACGCTTGGCAGCTGATGCTCGTCACCTACTAAAATCAGTCTGGTGCCAGGATTGATGGCCTTAAGTAGAGAATACATCAGCGACACATCTACCATGGACATCTCATCGATGATGATAACGTCACACTCTAGGGGATTGTCCTCATTTCTTTCAAAGCGGGCAAAGGTAGCCACATCATCCTCATCACTGATATTCCCTGTTACCTCTAGCATTCTGTGGATTGTGCGGGCCTCATAACCTGTGGCCTCGCTCATTCTTTTGGCTGCACGACCAGTAGGGGCGCCTAGAAAAATGCTATAGCCCTGTTCCTCAAACAGACGAATCATGGTGGTGATGGTGGTGGTTTTTCCAGTACCAGGTCCACCAGTCAGCACAAAAAGTCCTCTTTCTGCTGCTGCAACCACAGCGTTTTTCTGCAGCTCATCCAGCTCTAGCTTTTCTTCTATTTCAATACGACGGATGGTATCCATTAGCTGCTTGCTGTCAGTTTTGTATTTTACGTTTAGTTCCCTTAGCATGCCTGCAATGGACTCTTCCATCCGATAGAATGGACGGGAATATACCTGTCTGTTACCTTCCTCATCCTTTTTAATAATTATCTTTTTATCCATGGCCAAATTCATAATCTGGGCCTCGATGGATTCCATATCTACCTTTAATAAATCCGCAGACATCTGCTCTAGGGTATCTATAGGAAGGTATGTGTGGCCCATGCCAGCCCCCTGACCTAAGATGTACTGGATGCCACCTCTGATTCGAAATTCCGAATCAACCCTGATACCTACCATAGTGGCTATTTCGTCTGCTGTTTTAAAGCCGATTCCAGAAATCTCGTCCGCCAGGCGGTAAGGATTGTTTTGAATTACATTGTAAATTTCGTTTCCAAAACGATTATATATTTTGATGGCCTTGTTGCCGTGAAGGCCGTATTTATCCAAAAAAATAATGGCATTTCGGATGTCCTTTGCTCCAACAATCTGGTCCGAAATCTCCATTGCCTTTCCTATTGAAATGCCCTTTACTTCAGCCAGTCGCTCTGGCTCGTCCTCGATAATCCTAAATGTATCAGCTCCAAAGGTCTTTACTATTCTAGCTGCAAGCTTTGGTCCAATGCCCTTTATTGCTCCTGAGCCTAGGTAGCGCTCCATAGAAAGCTCATCTGCTGGAGCCTCCACCTCGTAGCTTGTAACCTTGAACTGTCTGCCATAGGTTGGATGGTCTGTGAAATCTCCTTTTAATAGAAGGTTCTCACCCTCCCCAATAACTGGAAAAAGACCGACGCAAGTTAACAACTCGTCGTCGGTCACAAAATCCATTACTGTATACCCATTATCGGCATTTCTAAATATTATACTTTCAACGTATCCCGTGATCTCTTCCATGGGATATATATTATCAAAATTTAGGCCTGTACGCTAGTCACTGTAGAGCCATTCACCTGAGCAATGTCCTCAGATACTGTGTCTGCATCCTGCTCAGCCTTTTCTGCTGGAGCACCTGTAGTTCCAGAGATTCCATAGTTTCGCATAATCTGGTCTACAAAATCATCGGTCACATCTCCACCGATTTGATCTACCAGCTGTGTGGCGATTTTGTTGATAGCCTGGTCCATGAACAAATCCTTGTACATGCCCATTGTGTTATCCTTTTCCTCGTCCTCACTGGTAAAAGTGTCCTTAAGTTCCTTGATAACCTGCTCCATCATGTAGGTTTCGAAATCCTTTACAGCACTTTCGATTTCCTCTCTAGATGAATCCTTTGTGATGCCATTTACTGATTTTGATGTGGCATCGGCTGACAGCTTTGCTGCCTGGTTTGCGTATCCTGTCTGTAGATACGTACTCATGTTAAGTGAATCCATTTTCATATCCCCCGTAATTAAAACAATTACAACTACCCGCAGTTAAATCTATCTCTTAAGGTTATTTGCCTGCTCCAGCATAGTATCTGAAGTGGTAATAGCCTTTGAGTTCATTTGATAAGCTCGCTGAGCAACGATTAGATTAACCATTTCATCAGCTACATTTACATTTGAGCCTTCCAAGTAATTCTGAGCTAAGCTACTTCTAGTAACACCTGCTGTGTTCCACTCACCCATTGGCTCTCCTGATGCCTCAGTTTCATCATAAAGGTTTTCTCCGATTTTGGATAGTCCCACTCGATTAGAAAACTGATATAAAGCAAATGACTGTCCTGTTGCCACATAATTGCCCTGAGCATTTCTATACGAAACAGAACCATCATCAATATTTACTGTAAAGCCCTCTGTACCTGCCTCTGCAGGAAGAGTGATAGGTGTGCCTGCCTGGCTAAGAACCTTATAGCCCTCTGAAGTGGTAAGAACCCTGGCGCCTGTGTTATCCAGCGCCCAAGTAAAATTACCATTTCTGGTGTAGTGAGTTTCCTCACCATCCTGCACTGCAAAAAATCCTGTACCTATAATACAAAAAGCTGTCTTGCTTTCGTTTGCTTCCTGACGGCCCTGAGAAAAATCTGCATTAAGCGATGCCACTCTTGTTCCAAGTCCCACCTGAGCGCTGGTAGGCTTTGTCTCCCCCTGGGCATTAGTGCTTCTAGACTCCAGCGTCTGGTAAAGCAAAGTCTTAAACTGTGTGCTCTGAGTCTTATAAGCTGTGGTGTTTACGTTAGCTAAATTGTTCGCTATTGTATCTACCGCTGTTTGTTGTCCTTTCATGCCGGATGCTCCCGACCAAAGAGCTCTCATCATAACTCATGTCCTCCTAGGTTATACTCTGCCCACCTGATTTACGGTTTTATCCAGGGTTGCGTCCTCTGTTTGAATCATCTTCTGGCCCGCCTCATATGCACGTGCTAGCTGAATCATGTTAACCATTTCGTCAATTACATTTACGTTTGATGCTTCAAGCATTCCTGGTTCGATATAAGCATCTGTTTCGATGATGTTGCCGCCCTCAATCAAATCGTATAGGTTTTCACCATATTTATTTATGTAATCGTAATTATCAATGTCTATAAGTCCTACCTGTGCAACTGGCTGATTGTTCTGTGAAATGGTACCATCCGTAGCTATTGTATATGGAAGATTTGGGTCAATCTGTACGTAGTACTCTTCACCTGTCTGTGAATTAAGCGCTCCGTCAGGATTTAATACATAATCTCCATCTACAGTTCTAAGATATCCTTCATTATCGAAGGTGAAGGCTCCGTCCCTAGTATACTTAATTGAAGTTTCGCCAGCCTTATTCGTAAAAGAGATTGCAAAAAACCCTCTCCCAGCAATCGCCAAATCTGACTGTCTGTCTGTTATCTGGAAAGGTCCCTGCTCCCAGTTTGTGTATGTCTCGCCCACTTTAGCACCTAGAGAAATATATCCTATTCCCTTAGGCTGGTTGCCAAATTCAGAAGTATCCTTGATTTTGATGGCAAGTCTTTCATCAAAGGCCTGTGCAATCAATCCTTCCTTTTTGTAACCAGTGGTAGCAGAGTTTGCAAGGTTGTTTGTCAAAACATCCATTCTCTTCTGCTCATTAACCATTCCTGTGTAGGCTGTATATAATCCTTTTACCATGGGCCTCTCCTTATTGTTGCAAGATTATTATTATCCAATCTCTATATCGGACTTGTAAAAACAAAATTAACCCCTTTTGTGAAAAGTTTTAACTTAATAGTCATATTTTTACAAAAGGGGCTAAATTTAAATTTTTATTTAGATAATTGAAATCCTTTCATTATCATTGTTGGTGCGCCAGTAAATACGTCGATTATCTGGTCGCCCTTTACTGAATAATTCTGATAAACACTTACGTCATCGCCAACAGCAATCAGTCCATCGAATACATTTGCTAAGTCAATCTGAATTGACACTCTTGGCATTCTTAGCTTTGTGTCATCATTTATTCTTTCTGATAACTCAAGGGTCAGGTTTACTTTGTTATTTGTGAAATCTACAAATCCTCCTGATATACTATGAACCTTTACGCAATTTGCGTAATCCTCGCTAATACTATCTTTTCCAGTCAACAGCGTCCCACGGACTCTTGGTAGCATCTCCCCGTCACTGTCATTAATCTCCTTAGATGTAATGACATTTTTCACGCGACCATTTTCAATGATGACTTTCTCATCCTGAACTTTTTGTCCTACGTCATCAATCTTTCTTAGATTGAAGCCTCTGTAGTTGTTAAACTCTTTAAAAACAATATCTTTACCTTTGCTTTTTGACAGGTTATATCCGCCCACACTTTTTATGAATCTGTCGTAATAGTCCTCCTCTAAAGAGTGACCGATGATTTCATGTGCGATATAGGCAGATGCCTGTGGTTTAAAAACAAAGATAGTATTCTCATCAATGTAGTTTCTCTCGTCGTAGTCAAGCTTGCTGACTTCGTTCATTTCTCCAAGCTCAGCGAAAAGATTGTTTAAGTCCTCCTCATCTACGACAGTTTTTGAAAGGGTAAGTGTGGCATTGTTTTCTTTTACAATACCAGCTCTCACGTAAGCCCACTCACGATTGTCAGTGATTCCGTTTACATCTACATCCTGGAAAACATGGTAGCTGTCACAGAACACCTTCTCGTTATAAAGGTTTGCATCAACGGAATCATGCAGCTTTTCAGTGATTTCGGATTCAACCTTCTCATGAGCTGTGGGATTCAAATAAGTGAAATCCCCATGGGAAAACATGTAACACTTTTTAAGTTCGATTTTTCTAGAGGGTTTGAAATTAGAATATCTTTCTACGGTTAGGAATTGATTTTTTCGATAGTAATTCATATTAGCCCCCTTTCTTTTTATCCCCGATTGTAATTTTATTACAAAAGAAGACTGATATTACAATTTGAGTTTAATTGTAACTATCTGGTAGTAATTGGTAACGAAAGGGGGCCAAATTACCGTTTACTCCATGCTTATTTGCAGAGCTCAGCTACTATCATATTGATGGCCTTACCATCAGCCTTGCCCTTAAGAGCAGGCATTACTTCCTTCATGATGGCACCTTTGTTTTTAGATGCAATAACCTCAGCAAAGTTCTCCTGAAGGAATGCACGAATCTCATCCTCGCTCATCATTGCAGGAGCATACTCTTTAATCACATCATATCTAAACTGATACTCTTCCTTTAAATCTGTTCTTTCAGCAGGGCAGGTATCAAGCTGCTCCTTTGCTGTCTTTAATGACTTTAAGATAACCTGATCTACTAATTCATCAGAAATATTATCCCTTGTACCCGCATCAATAGCAGCCTTCTTCACATCTGACACAAGTGAAGAAATAGCATCTTTTCTCGCCTTGTCTCTTGCCTTCATAGCTGCAACCATGTCTTTTTGTAATGTTTCAAACTGCATTTTACATATCCTCCTCTAATAAACTAGGTAAATTTAACAGCCTTTTAATCATAATCTCTCCTAATTAAACTTTGAAATGTAATCTGCGTAAGCCACCGTGAAAGGCTTGTACTTGTTACGGCTTATCATAATGTTTGCTCCGTTGGTCAGCACCAGGTCAGTGTGACTAAAGGAGTCCACATAGTTCATGTTGATTAAGAATGATTTGTGACATCTGAAGAAGCATTCCTTTGACAGTCTCTCTTCGATGGCTGCAAGTGTCTCGCCACATTTAAGCTCTTCTGGCTTGTCAATGTAGTGAATGATGCAATTTTTACCGGCACCTTCTACATAGGAAATTTGGCTTTCTCTAATGAAATAATTAGTTCCATCAGCCTTCACCGAAAGGACTTTGTCATTGCATAAATCGTCCATGAAATCATCCATAGTTTTGAAAAGCTTTGCCTCATCAATTGGCTTTACAAGGAATCTGAAAGCCCCCACCTCAAAGGTCTCAAAAACTATGTTGGTATAGCTTGATAGGAATACGATGGTAATATCTCTGTTAATCTTTCGAATCTCTCTGGCAATAACCATTCCGTTATCACCCTTGTCCTCAAACTCATAATCTAAAAATACGATGTTGTATTCCCCAAGATTATCAAGTAAGTCCTCGCCTCTTTCAAACTGAGTGATTTTAAAATCAACATCCTTTTGCATAGAGTACTTTAACAGTAATTTCTCCGTTTCATTGCGCATGTACTCCGAGTCATCACATATTGCAATTTTTAACATAATTTCTTCCCTTATATTCTCTTCTCTTTAATTTGATACTAATTAAGTATCATAGTAACCTTGTTGCTAAACACGCCGCTTTCGTATTTGATTTCCATACTTCCTTCGTATTTATTTGCAACTCGCTCCACATTTTTAAGGCCAAAGCCGTGTAGGCTTGGATCCCTTTTGGTAGTGGTGATTTCGTTTGCACGACCAACATTTACGCTTCTACTTGGGTTGCTTACATTGATAACCCAAATATTCTTTTTGGCTACCGTATTTACGGTAATTGTTTTTTCGCCCGCCATCTTTTCACAGGCTTCAATGGCATTGTCCAAAAGATTTGCCAGGACGATTACCATGTCAACATCCTTGATTTTATCGGCAGGTATCTGTCCATTCATAACAATCTTTGTATTTATTTTTTCTGCTATTTTGGACTTTTCTGTAAGAATGGCATCCGCTATAAAGTTTCCGCTGTTATATAACGGTCTGCCCTGCTCTAATATGTCCTGAAGCTCGTTGATATATGAAATAGCTTCATCATTTTTATTTTCACTAATTAGAGTATACAGTCCAAGAAGCAGGTTCTTAATATCGTGTCTAAATTTTCTAGTATTCTTTTCCTTCTCTACCAGTTCTTTGTAGTAGGCTGTTGTCTGCTTCATCTGCTCCTCGAGAAGCTTGTTCATGCCTTCAAGGGTAGAGTTTTGCGAGATAGTAAGAATACTTTTATATACAAGTATAAACGTAAATACGTAAGCTATTGCCGAAAATGTTCTAGCAGCAATAGGGTATTTGCTTGAGCTAAACATCGCCTTTTCCAAGATAGCTATGGAATAGGTAATAACTAGATACAGCATGTAGTCTACATAACTTAAATCCTCAAGATATACGTTAATAAAACGATATTTCTTCATACTCTGAAGTATCAAAAGAACTACTAATAAAAAGACAGCGGCCATCATATCATCACAATAGTCGTTGTATCCAAATCTAGGAATATGTAATGCCACTCCTATTATTCCAATATTACTAGCAAATGTGGATGATATCAGCAACAGAAAAAATACTGTAACTATCGATTTAAAGTTAACTTCGTAATAATAGTTAATTATTATAAAGGATTTAAGAAGGAATGGGAGATAAAAAATCCCTGCAAAAAACAAGTTTTCTATAATAATAGAATAGGAAAATGCTAATAACACAAATGCATATAGAATTCCAAGTAGAATAATATTGCCGTTACGTTTTGTTCTCTTATTTAATATCAAAAAATTTCCAGCCAGGAGAAATACATTTATAAGTTCAACTATTCCCCAAACTATAAAAATTAGCATACCCAACATCAAGTTCATTACAGTAGTCTCCCTTAAACTATCAAATGCTATTTTACATTACTTTGCTAAATTATGAAACAAAAAGCAGCCAAATCATTTTTGATTTAGCTGCTCATTGTAAAAAGTGTGTTTAATTAAAATAAGTTTATACGTTTAAAAATTAATTACCAAAATTAGATTAATACGATTGCCATATTAAATAACTTAACTAAAAAAGCGAACATAATTTTTATCCCCCTTTCTGTGATGATAGTATATTATCAAAAATTCACAGACTTTTCACATTTCACGGAATAACGTGTAGTTTTTTGGGAGTGAATGGTAACCCCAGGTCCCGCTCAGCGTAAGGATATAGGCTAGGCAGAGGGTGGTTGTATGGGTATGTTACGTTTGAAGTGAGCTTAGTAAAATAAAAAGTGGGGTTTGATATTTATAGGCATGCGCCGCTAGGACGGCGGTGCAAGTGCGACAAGCAACAGGATGTTGCGTAAAGCACGGTGACTATAAATACAAAACTCACTTTTTAATTTTTCTTAGCGAACGTAATAGTAACATACCCATACAACCACCCTCCCCTGGCCTATATCCGTAAGTACTAAAAAAGGACTTGGGGTATCCCAAGTCCTTGGCATGTTGTTTTTATGAATCTGCTAAAAGCTCTACGTAGCGTCCTGTTCCGATAGCAACGCAAGTCATTGCCTCGTCAGCAGTCATTGTGTTGATTCCTGTGCGGTCCTCGATAAGCTCCTCAAGTCCACGAAGCATTGCGCCACCACCTGTAAGCACGATACCTCTGTCTGCAACATCGGCTGCAAGCTCTGGTGGAGTCTTCTCAAGTACTGAGTGAATAGCTTCTACGATCTGCATTGTAGATTCCTTGAGAGCCTCTTCTGTTTCCTCTGAAGAAACTGTGATTGTCTTTGGAAGACCTGATACAAGGTTACGTCCTCTAACATCCATTGTCTCTGCCTCACCAAGTGGGAAGCAACGACCAATTTTAATCTTGATATCCTCGGCTGTACGCTCACCAATGAGAAGATTGTGCTTCTTTCTCATGTAACGAACGATTGCCTCGTCGAAGTCGTCACCAGCAACCTTGATAGATGTGCTGACAACCGAGCTACCAAGTGAAATAACGGCGATATCTGCTGTACCACCACCGATATCTACAATCATGTTACCCATTGGAAGCGAGATATCGATACCAGCACCGATAGCTGCTGCGATAGGCTCCTCAATAATAGAAACCTCACGTGCGCCTGCTGCAAATGCTGCATCCTCAACGGCACGCTTCTCAACTTCTGTAGCGCCAGAAGGAACGCAAACAGCAATTCGAGGCTTGCGATAGCTCTTCTTGCCCATTGCCTTCTGAACGAAGTATTTGATCATCTTTTCTGTAACAGTGTAATCAGAGATAACACCCTGACGAAGTGGACGAACTGCTACGATATTTCCAGGAGTACGTCCAATCATAAGACGTGCCTCCTCGCCGATTGCCTTAATTTTGTTAGTGTCTCTATCAAAAGCCACAACTGATGGCTCCTTTAAAACTACGCCCTTGCCCTTAACGTAAACAAGAACGCTGGCTGTACCTAAGTCTATTCCGATATCTGAACCTGCCATGATATTTTCCTTTCCATTAACTCAAATTCCTATTGTAACTGCCCTAATGAGCAAATTTACGCATTTTTACCTTTATTATTATATACGATAACATCTATTATTCAAGGAAAATGTTATCTAAGACGCAAAAGCAGGCCAGCACATTTTGCACTGGCCTGTCTGAAAAAATAAGAGAATGGTTAACCCTTTACTGCGCCTTCAATCATTCCCTCCATAATCTGCTTCTGGGCAATGAAGAACAGAATAAGTATTGGAATAATTGCAAGTAGCGCTGCTCCTAAAATCAAATTCCATTCTTTTACATAAGAACCTACGAAAGCTTGAACTGCTACTGGCAGGGTCTTAACCGGTCCATTCTGCTGAAGCAAAATAGATGGAAGTAAGTAATCATTCCAGATCCACATACCATTAAGAATAGTAACTGTTGTGATAACTGGCTTAAGTAATGGCAATATTATAATGAAGAAAATCTGCTCTGGAGAGCATCCGTCGATGGATGCAGCTTCCTCTAGTTCCATTGGAATACCCTTGATAAATCCATTTAAAATGAACACTGTCATAGCGCCGCCAAATCCAAGGTACGCAAATACGAGACCTGGGATTGACTGAATCATTGGAATTCCGATAAAGTTTCCTACATCTCTAAAGGTAGAAATAAGTGGAAGCATTACCACCTGGAAAGGAATAATCATTGATGCAATAAATGTAAAGTAAATAGCAACTGACCACTTTGTCTTGTTTCGGCAGATAACCCATGCTGCCATAGCGCCAAACAACGCAAGCAATACTAACGAAAGAATGGTAATGATTGCCGATGTAGCAAAGGCAGGCCAAAACAAAAAGTGAGTATTATGGATAACACTGGTAAGATTATCCTTTAAATTAACCAAAGATACTCCATTTAATCCGATAGGGTTGGCTGTGATATCCTTTGTAGTCTTACAAGAATTAATCAAAACCAGGAAAAATGGAAACAAAACATATATAGCGATGATTATTGCTACAATCATCTTCAAAACAACTTTGGAGGTTTTTTCTTTTACTTTCATTATAATTCTACCTCCCTCTTGTTAGATATACGAACTTGAACGATAGATACAATCGCCAAAATGATGAAGAATAATACCGCCTTGGCCTCGCCATAAGCATATTGATTCTTTACGAAGGCTGTATCATAAATATTAAGAGCTAACATCTGTGTACCTTTTGAAAGATAAGCGCCTAAGAAATTCTGCACTGAACCAGTACCATTTGTTAATGCAAGGTTAACATCGAACTGCTTAAATGCACTGGTAAGTGTAAGGAATGTACATATTGTAATTGTTGGAGCAATCATAGGAATTTTAATCTTGAAAAGTGTCTGTACTGCTGTTGCACCATCAATTGCCGAAGCTTCAATTACATCTCCTGGTACTGTGTTTAAACCGGTGATATAAATCAGCATAATGTAACCGGCATACTGCCAAATATAAACTATTACGATTCCAATAAATGCTGTCTTTGTTTCAGCAAGCATTGAATAATCAGTATTTAAAAGGTTTGTAACAACCTTAGAAAATACGAACTGCCAAATATAACCAAGTACAATACCACCAATAAGGTTAGGAACAAAGTAAGCTGCTCGGAAGAATCCCAATCCCTTTAGCTTTGATGTACATAATAACGCAAGTAAGAATGCAACGATGTTTACGAATACAATATTAAATACAACAAATAATACTGTTATTAATACAGACCAAACGAACTGCTGCTCTTTGAACATTCTTACGTAATTTTCAAATCCAACTACATTTCTAATCTGAATACCATCCCAATCAGTAAAGGAATATCCAATACCAAGTACAAGAGGAATGATTACTGTAACTAAAAAAGCAAATAATAATGGGAATAAAAACATAAAGTTAATTATCCCTCTGTGATGTTTCAATGTTGGGAAGAAATACAGTCCAACAAAAAACAGCACGCACCCAACTAATAATAAAGTACCCCTTATTCCCCAATAATCGCTAAGTGTGATTGCCATGAATAATCCCGCAAGCATCATTACAACCCCACCTACTAAGCAACCAAAGGAAAAGATTTTTCTTTTAGCGGAGAACTCACACATAACAAATCTCCTTTCATAAAAAGGGGCAGTGCATCAAGCCCCGCCCCTAAAGCTAACGCCTATTAATTGCTATAGTAATTTTCAATTACTGACTTGATAGTGCTTACAAAGCCCTCTGCATCAAGCTTGCCCTGAGCATAGTCAGCAAATACCTGACATGTCTCATTCTGAAGTCCATCCTTCTTAAGCATTGTGTGCCATCCGCTGAACTTACCAGCATCGATATAGCTCTTCATGCTCTTGTAGAATGGGTTAACTGCCTCGTACTGGCAATCGCTAAATGGTGAAACAAGACCTGCCTGGTTAACAAGAATGTTCTGAGCAGAATCACCTGCGCACCACTCGAAGAATGCCTTAGAACCTTCAACGTTGCCGTCTGCATATGCTACCCAGTAGCTTGGTGGACCAGCGATGATTGTATCAATGCCATCCTCAAAAGCATAAGGAGCGAATCCACACTCAAAGCTTACATCTGAAGGTGATGTTACACACCAGTTACCCTGTGTAATGAATGCATACTCACCAGCCTTGAAGCCAGCTACCTGCTCATCATATGTACCATCAATAAGAAGATCTGGATCAGAATACTGATTCATCATACCAACGAACTTTGCAAAAGAAAGCATTCTGTCTTCATCAATCTTTCCGCCGTCGTTAAGTAAATCAATGTATTTTGTATCATCAGCCTTGAGACCTGCGTCAAGATACTGGCCAAATACGTGTGTACCAGAAGACCATCCAAGGTTTGCTGGCTCTGCGCACCAACCAAGAACTGCCTTAATTCCAAGCTCATCCTTCTTGCTATCAAGTGTCTCAAAAGCTGTCTTGTAAGCCTCTGGGCTTGTGAGAGATGCTGGATCAACACCAGCCGCCTTAAGAACATCTGCATTGTATCCAAGAGCTGTAGCCTCTACTGTGTAAGGGAAGCCGATTGTTCCCATTGAATCATTTACAAGCTCAAACTCTGTCTTATCTGTCCAAGATGAACCAGCAAGATCTGCTAATTTACCTTCCCATGTTGCTGCCTGATTAGCTTCGATAACAAACATATCTGGCATGTTGCCTGCCTGATACATTTTCTTAAGCTCATCAGAAGCGTTTGTATCGCCACCAATTGTCTGAACTACAAGTGTATTTCCTGTCTCTTCGTTGTAAAGCTTAGCTAAATCCTGAAGCTGAGCATCAATCTCTGGCTTACCGTTAAGAAGAGTTACTGATGAACCAGAAGCAGTTGCTGCAGCATCATCTGTGTTTGCGTTGTTTGATGTGTTTGCAGTGTTTGCTGTGTTAGGCTGTCCACAAGCAACAAGTGAACTTGCTACAGCACCAACAAGAAGAACCGAAAGTAATTTCTTTTTCATTATTTATCCCTCCGTAATACATGATGTAGAAAATTCTTCTACAATTTTGTGCACTGTGCACAAATTAACTTCTTTTTGTTGTTCAACTTTTGCGCATAAGTTTGTTGTAAATACAAAATAGCACAACTCAAAAGTTTGGTCAACAATTTTTTGGAGAAATAATAATCTATTAGTAAATTGTCGAAAAGCTTGATTTTCTAGGCTTTCCGACTGTATCTCTAATAACAAGTCTAGTTGGTAGCAATATTTCTTTTTCAGTTTCCTCCCCTGCAATCTGCTTTAAAAGGGTCTGAGTAGCCACTATTCCCTTTTGTTTTACATCCTGATGAACCGTTGTAAGGGCAGGTCTGTATAGACTGCCCAGCATATTGTCATCAAAACCAGCGATAGAAATGCCCTCAGGCACTCTGATTCCTCTATCTGTAAGGGCAGCCATAAGCTGCACTGCATAAAGATCCGAAACACACATAACCGCTGTATATTTCAGGCATTTGCTGCAGATTTCATCCAAAGAATCTTCAATATCTTCTTTTCTAGGACGGATTTTAAGGAAATTCTCCTCGGAATATTCAATCCCTGCTTCTTCAAGAGCCCTCTTATAGCCATTAAGTCTGGCCAAATCTACGCCTTTAGTATTGTCTGACAAGAAGGCTATTCGGCGATGGCCCTGTTCTATCATGTGTTTAACCATAGAATAAGTACCCTGCTCGTCGTCCAGGCCTACGTTTGTATAGTATTTCAGACCATTTACATTGTAGGTATCAATACATACTATAGGTTTTTTATACTTATCACTAACACGAATTCCATCGTCGTCAAGCATACCAAACAGAAGAAGACCATCCACATTCCAGGTGGAAACATGACGCATAATCTTCTCTGTATCCCTTGAAATATATAGCATCATAAAGTAACCAGCGTTACGAATTGTCTCCTCTACACCACCAATAAGCTCCGAAATAAAAGGATCCATTATAAGGTTTTCATATTTGTCACTACGAGCTTTAAGCGCAAAACCAATGATTTTGGACTCGTTCTGGGCAAGATTTCTGGCATTGATATTAGGAACATAGTCAACTTCCTTAAGGAATTCCTCAACTCTGCGTCTGGTTTCCTCCGAAACCTGTCCTGCCTTGCCATGAATAACATTTGATACCGTAGTTGTAGACATATTAAGGCTTTGAGCGATCTCTTTAATGGTTATCATTTATTAACCCCTTTACAAAAATCTAATTCTATTGTATTGTGAAAACACAGTTTACCTTATGCGCATAAGGTGTTTGATTTACGCGATTTTTTTATATTTTAACATTTTTTTAGTATTGAGGAAACGAAAATGAACAAAAATTACGATCTAAACCAGCTTATAATTCCTTCTGACATTCCCCATGGGGATATGCCTGGGGATAAAATCGAAATAGATGAGACACACATTGCCAAGGCCAAGACTATTTTTCCAGTTTTAATGGAAAAGCTAGAGGTGGCCCTTTCTGAAAACCCAAATGGAAGAGCTGTTGTGGCTGTCCACGGTGGTTCAGGTGTTGGTAAAAGTGAAATAGCTTCTATACTTTCATATATGCTTGGCAAAGTTGGGCTTAAAAGCTACACAATGTCCGGGGACAACTATCCTCATCGCATTCCTATGTACAACGATGCCGAGCGTCTTCACATTTTCCGAGAAGGTGGCGTAAGAAATTTGGCAGCTGCAGGTGTTTCTGATGCTGATGTTATCGGAAAGCTTCAGGAGCTTCAGCGAGCAGAGGATGATGCTAACGAAGCACATCTTGAGGAATATGATTGGTTCAAATATTACTTAGAAGGTGGCAAGGAAGCCCTTTTCAACTACTTAGGCACACCTAACGAAATCGACTTTGCTGAAGTAGACAACATCTTACAGCAATTCCTGGATGGTGCCGACAGTCTTTGGCTTAAGAGAATGGGCCGCGATGAGGCATCTTTATGGTACGATAAGGTTGATATGTCTGATACAAAAATTCTCATTCTTGAGTGGACTCACGGAAACAGTGATTTCCTGAAAAATGTAAATATTCCTATCCTTTTAAATTCCACTCCAGAGGAGACTTTAGCTCATCGCCGTTCACGAAACCGTGACGGCAAGACTGACAGTCCTTTCACAATGCTTATTTTGAATGTTGAGCAGGAAAAAATTAAATCCCAAGCTCATAAGGCAAAAATTATCATCACAAAATCAGGTGAAATCATTGATTTTGCCACCTATAGTAAGTTAATGGGTTAGCACCACGGAGAGTTATAAAATGAAAAACATGAACAACAATGGTCCTATGCTGAATGCTTATCCAGACAGCATGGGGACTAAGCTTGCAGATATAATACAGGTTCTTTCTAAGACTGAATTCAAGGATGTATTTGAATCCTTCTATATTCTTCCAAGCATTTATAATACAGATTTAGACCGAGGCTTTTCTGTTATTGATTACGGAATCAATTCAGAGATGGCTTCTTTAGCGGATTTAGAGGCTCTTAATAAGCTTGGTATTGATTTGAAGCTGGATTTTATCCTTAATCACGCTTCTGTTCTATCACCACAGTTTCAGGATTTGATTAAAAATGGTGAGGACAGCAAATACGCTGATTTCTTTATCAATTGGAACAAATTCTGGGATGGCTACGGTCAGATGACTGATGGAGGCTACATTCAGCCTGATGAAAAGTACATCAAAGATATGTTTTTTAGAAAGCCAGGCCTGCCAATTCTTATGGTTAGAATGCCAAATGGTAAGGATGTTCCTTACTGGAACACCTTTTATCAGGAGGTCCGCTATAGAAAGCCTGATGCCATGGATCTTATGGATATCACAGACATTAGCTACAGCACAGCTTGTCGTTTAGAAAAGCATATTGCTGATTGCCTTGATAATGGTCAGGTGCCAGCAGAGATTGATTTTACTGGATTTGAAAAGCATCAGACGGCTGTAGTAGATTACATGGAAAGCCGTCGTAGATACTTGGGCCAGATGGATTTGAATATCAAGTCTGAGCTGGTATGGGATCACTATAAAAACACTCTTAAAACTCTTTCAAGCTATGGCGCTAAAATCGTTCGTTTGGATGCTTTTGCTTATGCTCCAAAGGAGCCTGGTAAAAAGAATTTCCTTAATGAACCTGATACATGGGATGTTTTAGAGCGTGTAAATGAAATCGCATCTGAAGATGGGCTTTCACTACTTCCAGAAATTCATGCCTCTTACGGCGAAGGCACATACAAAACCATCGCTTCTAAGGGCTACATGACATACGATTTCTTTCTTCCAGGACTTTTAATTTACACATTGGAAAAGCACTCCGGTGAATTACTTGTAAACTGGGCAAAGGAGCTTGTGGATAACAACATTCGCGTGGTAAATATGCTTGGTTGTCACGATGGTATTCCACTTTTAGATTTAAAGGGAATGCTTCCTGAGGAGGATATCCAAAGTCTTATCGATACAATCGTTGGCCGCGGCGGATATGTAAAAGATCTCCACGGCGCTAAAAACATGTACTATCAGGTAAACGCTACCTACTACAGCGCCCTCGGTGAGGATGACAAAAAGATGCTTTTAGCCCGGGCCATCCAAATGTTTATGCCTGGCAAGCCACAGGTTTGGTATTTGGATTTATTTGCTGGCAAAAATGACCACGAAGCTGTTAAGCGTGCAGGTGCAGGCGGTCACAAGGAAATTAATCGTACCAACCTATCTTTAGCTGATGTGGAAGAAGCACTTAAGACAGAGGTTGTTAAAAAGCAGCTTGAGCTTCTTCGTCTCAGAAATACACATCCTGCTTTTGGATTCGATTCTAAGTTTTCTGCAAATGCTGATGGTGATATGTTACACCTTTCTTGGGAGAAGGATGGACACAAGGCTAGCCTTACAGCAAATCTTTCAGATTACACATTTGAAATAGGGACAAAATAACAAAGACACCCGTGAGTAGCGGGTGTCTCTTTTTTATTTAAGATATTCTTTTAAATATTGGCCTGTGTAGCTCTTTTTAACCTTAACGATTTCCTCTGGTGTTCCCTTCGCAATAACAGTACCACCTCTGTCACCGCCGTCTGGTCCCATGTCGATAATGTAGTCAGCACACTTGATAACATCAAGGTTGTGTTCAATAACTACTACCGTATTTCCGGAATCAGAAAGCTTTCGCATAATCTCTACCAGTTTGTTTACATCGTCAAAATGAAGACCTGTGGTAGGCTCATCTAGGATGTAGATTGTCTTTCCAGTAGCGCGACGAGAAAGCTCTGTTGCAAGCTTGATACGCTGTGCCTCTCCACCTGAAAGAGTGGTGGATGGCTGGCCAAGCTTGATATAGCCCAGTCCTACATCGTATAGGCACTGAATCTTATTGAGGATGCTAGGCACATTTTTAAAGAACTCTACGGCCTCTTCCACTGTCATATCAAGAACATCATAAATAGTCTTGCCCTTGTAATGAACCTCTAGAGTCTCGCGATTGTAGCGTTTACCACCGCAGACTTCACAAGGAACATACACATCTGGAAGGAAGTGCATCTCGATTTTGATGATACCATCACCTGAGCAGGCCTCGCAGCGGCCGCCCTTTACGTTGAAGGAGAAGCGCCCCTTGTTATAGCCACGTTCCTTTGCCTCGGTAGTACCTGCAAACAGGTCACGGATTAAATCAAACACGCCTGTGTATGTGGCTGGGTTTGAACGAGGTGTACGGCCAATTGGAGACTGGTCAATATCGATAACCTTATCAAGAGCCTCTACGCCTAGGATATCATCGTGCTTTCCAGAAATCTTTCTAGCGCGATTTAATCTCTTGGCTAAGTCCTTGTATAAAATCTCGTTAATCAACGAACTCTTTCCAGAGCCTGACACGCCAGTTACAACAGTCATAACGCCTGTTGGAATATCAACATCGATATTCTTAAGGTTGTGCTCTCTGGCGCCCTTAATAGTAAGCCATCCTTTTGGCTGTCTACGCTCCTTTGGTACAGGAATGCAAAGCTTACCGCTGAGATACTGACCTGTGATGGAATCAGGGTTTGCCATGATTTCCGCTGGAGTACCTGCAGCAATAACTTGTCCACCGTCCTTACCAGCACGAGGGCCGATATCCACAAGATAATCCGCAGCTTTCATAGTATCTGCATCATGCTCTACTACAATCAGCGTATTTCCAAGGTCTCGAAGGCCCTTTAGGGATGCTAATAACTTGTCATTATCCTTTTGGTGTAGGCCAATGGAAGGCTCGTCCAAAATGTAGGCAACGCCAACTAGGCCCGAACCAATCTGGGTTGCCAGACGGATACGCTGGGCCTCACCACCTGAAAGTGTGGCTGTGGCACGGCTAAGTGTCAGATAGTCAAGTCCTACATCCACCATGAATTTCAGGCGGTTTCTAATCTCTTTTAGCACAACAGCACCTATCTTTTTCTGCTGCTCTGTAAGCTGTAGATTGTCAATCATGTCATATAGCTCATGAACAGGGTACTGTGTCATTTCGAAAATGTTTTTATCAGCGATGGTAACAGCAAGACTTTCCTTTTTCAGACGCTGACCATGGCAGCATGGGCACTCGCTGTAAAACATAAACTCTTCGTATTCACGTTTTTGATTTTCAGAAAATGTTTCCTTGTAACGACGGCTAACATTTTCAATTAAGCCCTCGAATACTGTAGGGTATACGCCGCGACCTCTCTGGCCCTCGTAGTGAACATCCACTGACTTATCAAATCCATGGATGAACATATGGCGAATCTTCTCAGGAAGCTCCTTGTAAGGAGTGTCCAAAGAGAAGTTGTATTCCTTTGCAAGAGCTTCTAACAGGGCATGGGCAAAGCTTCCCTTTTTGCTAGATGACTGCCATCCCATTACTTGGACTGCGCCATCGTTAAAGGAAAGGCTCTTATCAGGAATCATAAGGTCCTCATCGAACTCCATCTTGTATCCAAGTCCGAAGCACTCTGGGCAGGCACCGAATGGGTTGTTGAAGGAGAAGCTACGTGGCTCCACCTCATCGATACTGATGCCGCAGTCTGGACATGAGAATCCTTCGGAAAAATTGATGCGCTCTCCGTCGATAACATCAACAATCATCAGGCCATCAGCAAGCTTGAGCACGGCTTCGATGGAATCTGTAAGACGCTTTTCGATGCCTTCCTTTACAACAAGTCTATCAACTACGATTTCGATGTTGTGCTTTATATTTTTATCAAGGGTTATTTCCTCGGATAAATCGTACACGTTTCCATCTACGTTTACACGGACATAGCCTGATTTCTTTGCCCTTTCAAATAGCTTTTCATGGGTACCCTTGCGGCCTCTCACAACTGGAGCAAGAAGCTGCAGCTTAGTGCGCTCTGGAAGTGCCATGATGGCATCCACCATCTGGTCTACAGTCTGCTTGCTGATAGGCTTTCCACAGTTTGGACAGTGTGGAACGCCACATCTAGCGTACAAAAGTCGCATGTAGTCGTAGATTTCTGTGACAGTTCCAACTGTAGAACGTGGGTTATGGTTAGTGCTTTTCTGGTCGATGGAAATAGCTGGTGGCATACCCTCCATGTGCTCTACATTTGGCTTTTCCATCTGGCCTAAGAACTGGCGGGCGTAGCTGGAAAGGGACTCCATGTAGCGGCGCTGTCCCTCAGCAAAAATTGTGTCAAATGCCAGGGATGATTTTCCCGAACCAGACAGACCTGTGAGGACAACAAACTCATCACGAGGAATGTCCAGGCTGACATTTTTTAGGTTGTGCTCGTTGGCACCTTTGATTTTGATATACTTTCTTTCTTTCATTTTATAAATCTCTCAACATGTTTTTAAGTTCAACCATCTTGTCGCGATATTCTGCGGCGGCCTCGAAGTTCAGCTCTGCGGCAGCCTTCTTCATCTTCTTCTGGATGTCCTCGATAAGCTTTTCAAGCTCCTGCTTGTTCATCTCTTCAGGATCCTTCTTAAACTGCATCTCTTTCTTTGCAATGTCCTTGGAAATAGAGATAAGCTCCCGAACCGACTTTTGGATGGTCTGTGGTGTAATGCCATGCTCCTTGTTGTAAGCCTTTTGAATCTCACGGCGGCGCTCTGTTTCTGAGATGGCCTTTTCCATGGATTCTGTCATGGTGTCGGCGTACATAATAACATGGCCCTCAGAGTTTCTGGCTGCTCTACCGATGGTCTGAATCAGCGAGCGCTCACTTCGAAGGAAGCCCTCTTTATCAGCATCAAGTATGGCAACCAGAGTGATTTCAGGAATATCAAGACCCTCACGAAGAAGGTTGATACCAACTAATACGTCAAAAACATCCAAGCGCAGGTCGCGGATGATTTCCGCCCGCTCCATTGTGTCGATATCTGAGTGCATATATTTAACTCTAACACCAAGCTCTGCCAAATAATCAGTTAAATCCTCAGCCATTCGCTTAGTCAGAGTGGTTATCATTACCTTATTTTTCTTTTCAACTTCCTTCTGGATTTCGTTGAACAGGTCGTCTATCTGTCCCTCTACAGGACGAACCTCCACCTCAGGATCCAAAAGACCTGTAGGGCGGATGACCTGCTCAGTACGAAGCAGCTCGTGCTCCTCCTCATAGTCGCCAGGTGTAGCAGATACAAACATAATCTGGTCAATTTTTGATTCGAACTCTCCAAAGTTAAGCGGTCTGTTGTCAAGGGCAGATGGAAGTCTAAAGCCATATTCTACCAAGGTCTTTTTACGGGCCTGGTCACCGGCAAACATACCTCTAACCTGAGGAAGTGTGATGTGGCTCTCGTCTACGATGATTAAAAAATCATCTCCAAAATAATCTATCAGGCACTTTGGTGGCTCACCAGGCTGCTGGTTTGTCATGTGCCTGCTGTAGTTTTCAATACCTGAGCAAAAGCCTGTCTCGCGAAGCATTTCTATATCAAAGTTAGTACGCTCTGCTATACGCTGAGCCTCGATGAGCTTGTCCTCAGACTTGAAATATTTCACTCTCTCGTCCAGCTCTGCCTCAATGCTGGCGCAGGCTGAATTGATTTTATCCTGTGGGATAACGTAATGACTGGCAGGGAAAATAGCTACATGTTCAAGCTCTCTTTTCACTGCGCCTGTCATAATTTCTGTTTCGCATATACGGTCTATCTCATCTCCGAAGAATTCGATGCGAATGCCGTAGTCGCTGGTGTTTGCCGGGATAACCTCTATGGTGTCTCCGCGGACTCTAAAGGTGCCTCGGTCAAAATCCATGTCGTTTCGCATGTACTGGATGTTAATCAGCTCGTGGATGACATCGTCCCTATCCTTGAAATCTCCTGGGCGCAGGCTAACCATCATGTTCTGGAAATCGTCTGGCTCTCCGATGCCGTAGATACAAGAAACGGAAGATACGATAATAACGTCTTTACGTTCTGACAGGGACGCTGTTGCGGAAAGACGTAGCTTATCTATCTCGTCATTTATAGAAGAATCCTTGGCGATGTAGGTATCAGTGCTAGGCACGTAAGCCTCAGGCTGATAATAATCGTAGTAGGAAACAAAATATTCAACTGCATTTTCCGGGAAAAATTCCTTGAACTCAGAATAAAGCTGGCCAGCCAGTGTCTTGTTGTGAGCAATGATGAGAGTGGGCTTGTTCAGCTGTTCTATGACATTGGCCATGGTGAAGGTCTTACCAGAGCCTGTGACACCAAGAAGTGTCTGCATCTGGTTACCTTCCTTGAACCCACGAACCAAATCCGCTATAGCCTGTGGCTGATCTCCAGTAGGCTGATATTTTGAATGTAATTTGAAATCCATTTGGATGCCTTTCCGTTAATCCAACTGATCCTCTTCCTTGGCTTTGTCCTCGTCAGACATGTACTTGTAAAACAGCTTTTCCATGATAGGGTGAATGCAAAGTGTGATGAGCATTGGTGTAAACAGTATCAATATCATGAAACGATATGCTAAGTATACTAAAACGGCGATAATGACAAACATCAATGCTGTCCAGCCAAGGTTTGCAATCATAATGATTGCTGAGTTTTTAAAGGTCTGCTTTAAGGTATTTTCAAAGCGGGCAATGTATGCAAAGTGATAAATAGCCCACATAAATGTTAAAACAATAAGTACTACAAAAAAGTATGGTGCTGCAGCAAGCTTGCTACCTGCAGGAATGCTTCTAGTGATGTACACATCCATTGAAAGGATTCCAAAGAGGATGATGTAAATCAGCCATGAAACTGTGGACATCTTAAAGTTTGATTTGAAGGATTTGAAAAACTCTGTTGTGTAGCCGCGGCCTCTGTAGAAGCTTTTGTGGATGACATAATAAAGTGATGTCATAGCAGCGCCAATGGTAACTACAGGTAAGCTGCAAACTATAAAGTAAACTGTAATAAGTAGTAAATCCGCAAGTTTAGCTAGCGCATCTGTAAATTTGTTGTCAAATAACTTTCCCAAAACTATTCTCCTTTTATTTCCCCTGAGTCTATTTTTACTATTAATGATTTAAATGTATCCATGTACTGTTCATTGCCGCTGAGGCCCACGAATACCAAATATTTCGTCTTGTCATCAAGGCCAAAGTAGTCTTGCACAGGACTATCCGAAATGTCTGTGAAGTCTTGCACGAAACCGCAGCCCTGTAGATATTTAAGACCTTCCTCATCCGCAAATGCGAAATCGATTTGGTTGGTCATAATCATCAGTGTAAGGCGATTGCCATATGGGCTAAAGCCTGAGGTCTCATCTGTGTACAGGCCTCCTGTAAAACTGAAGCCTTCGTGTTTTTTCATGCCAAGGTCATCCCGAAGGTGCTCAAATGCCTCCTCGTTGTACTGGTCTGAATTTATCACCATGCCGTAGAATTTGTAATCCACATAAGTGAAGGCGTGGTGGATGCCCCAGATGATGGCCAGCACTGCCAAAATTCCTATAAAAATATGTATTTTGTAATAATCCCAAATGTATTCTATCTTCTTCTCTAGTGTCATAAGCCTATCCTAACTTAAAAAAATAGCTATCGCAATACACGATAGCCATTTTTAATAATCTTTTTATCTCTTGTTCGATTCGGGCAAATATTAGATGTTAAGAAGCTTTGCGTAAGCTGCAAGAGCATCTGTAGTATCGCCTGCAAGTACCTTCTTTGCAAGTACCTTTCCAAGCTGTACACCTTCCTGATCGAATGAGTTTACATTCCATACGAAGCCCTGGAACATAACCTTGTTCTCGAAGTGAGCAAGGAGTGCACCAAGTGTCTCTGGTGTAAGCTGATCACCAACGATGATTGATGATGGGCGGTTACCCTCGAAGTATTTATTTCTGTTGTCATCATCCTTACCGCAAGCGAAGGCCATAATCTGAGCTGCAACGTTTGCCTTAAGCTTCTGCTGTGATGTGCTGCCCTCGATAACAACATCTGTTGCCATCTGGCTGTTCTTGAAGCCTACGAACTGAAGTGGGATGATGTTTGTTCCCTGGTGTAATAACTGGTAGAAGCTGTGCTGACCGTTTGTACCTGGCTCGCCAAAGATAACTGGGCCAGTAACATAATCAACTGGCTCGCCGAAACGGTTAACACTCTTGCCGTTTGACTCCATGTCAAGCTGCTGTAAGTGAGCTGGGAAACGGCTAAGTGCCTGTGAGTATGGAAGAACAGCTGTTGACTCGTAGCCAAGGATGTTACGCTCGTAAACACCGATAAGAGCATCGAGCATAGCAGGGTTCTTTCTGATGTCAGTGTTCTTTGCAAGAGCATCCTCTGCTGCTGCACCATTTAAGAATCTAGCAAATACATCTGGACCAAATGCAAGTGAAAGCACTGCACCACCTACTGAAGATGTAGATGAATAACGGCCACCGATGTAATCGTCCATGAAGAATGCATCAAGGTAATCTGCGCTCTTTGCAAGTGGAGATGTCTCAGATGTAACAGCAATCATGTGCTTTGAAGCATCCAGGCCTGCCTTTGCAAGGGCATCCTTAACGAATGACTCGTTTGTAAGTGTCTCAAGTGTTGTACCTGATTTTGAAACGAGAATGAAGATTGAGTGAGCAACATCAACGCCTGCAAGAACAGCTGCTGCATCGTCAGGGTCTACATTTGAAATGAAGTGAGCTTCCATCTTGAATGTGCCTGTAACCTTTGCCCAGTTCTCAAGTGCAAGATACATAGCACGAGGACCAAGGTCAGAACCACCGATACCGATCTGAACTACAGATGTGAACTTCTCGCCAGCTTCGTTAACGATTTCACCTGCGTGAACTCTGTCCGCAAACTCAGCGATACGCTCCTGCTGCTTTACGTAGAATTCTCTCTTATTAACACCATCAGCCATTACATCATCGCCAAGCTGGCCACGTGTAAGCTGGTGAAGGACTAATCTCTTCTCACCTGTGTTGATAACCTCTCCGTTGTAAAGTGCTGCAAACTTGTCAGCAAGCTGTGTCTCATCAGCAAGCTCTGCAAGTGCTGCAAGAACTTCATCATCAACCTGCTTTGAAGCGAAGTTGTAAACCATGCCGTTTGACATTGGCACACAATACTCTGCTACACGCTTTGCACCGTTAGCACCAGCCATCACCTTTTTAAGCTCTACCTTATTCTTAAGGCTCTGAAGCTTCTTGAATGAGTTAAGCTTGTCAAAATTCTTCCATTCTACCATGTTATTACTCCTTTATATAAAACAAAAATTACCGAAAACGATTTCAGTGAAAAGTTTATACTAATTAGTGGCGGTTTTCAAGGAATGGGGAAGGTTTTTCACAAATTCACAACAAAATCATATTCCTGTGTTATATTGCCTTTATGGAAAATATCATTAGCAAGGTTGCAAACCTACAATTCGACAGTTTCATAGTGATGATTCTCATATTTATTGCTGCCATGTTCATTTGTTTTAATGGATATCCAGTGTATAGATTCATTTTGGCCATATTAGGATTCTGGGTTGGTTTTTCCAACGTTCACAGGCTCATAGAGTTTTTTGAATTAAAGGCCAGTGATCAACAGATGCTGTTTTTGCAGATAATATTTGGCGCCGCTTTTATGCTGGTGGCCTGGTTTGTAAGGAAACTAGGCATATTCATTGTAGTTTTCGACTTTGTCTACGTATACCTGTCTTCGGTCATCGTGGAATTTTTGGCAAAAAAAATGGATATATCCGATAAGGTATATCCATACTATTCTGTATTAGTTGCATTTTTAATCGCCCTGACTGTGGCGCTGCTATGTATTAAGTTTGAATACTCTATCGTGGTCATCGTCATGGCCTGGATTGGCGGCTTCACCGCTGTAAACTATCTGCAACAGATTCTCACAAACGGCCCTATCCACGTAGGGTTTGTTTCTCATATACCTTTCTGGGGCTGGTATTTCCTGCAATGCTTCGTTTCGCTACTTGGAATGCTGCACCAGAATGTGGGGCATGATTAGTTAGAGCTCAACAAATTTCTTTGCTCCAAAATCTTCAAACTTCACCCAGTAATTATCTAAGTGGTTGTTTCCATTGTTTTTCTTTATATAAAGATCAAAATCCATTTTATCCATGCCTAGTGCTCTAAGATGTTCCTGATAAAACATGCATCCTTCTCGCATAGTACGGCGCTGAAAGAATTTAACGAAGCTTCCATATGATATGCCAAGCTTTGCCAGTTCCCATGGGTAAAGCTTGCCATTGTTTAAGTCCGTGGCTTTTATTAGCTCGCGATTTTTTATTTCGAAATCCATTAGAGGGGTATCTAAGAAATACAACACTCCTTTTAGATTATTTATTAATCTAACTTCTGCCATAGTTCCGACATCCTCCTTTCATATTCTTTTGCAAATGGGGTGGTTAAAACATCAAGATAGCTAATTTGGTCCACTCCTTTGTAAATCTCTTTAAGCTTGTATTCTTCATTCAACATTTGTAGAAACTCAAATGGATCCTCGCCATATGGCGAGACATACACATTGTTCATTGCCTCTTCGAACGTATGATAATTATCGCGATAATAATCGTGTTCAAATAGGCCCATTCCGTTATCAAAAATTAGTGGTATCTGGTATTCTCCATTTATTGAATTAAAAAATAAACCAAAGTTTCTAGTATGCCTATCCACATTACCAACCAAGCAATCTAGTACCGCCAGATTCAGCATATACTTTTCGGATTCCTCATATGGGATATTCCCCATTTCTGATAACTGCTTGGCACACCATTTTAGCTTTTCAATGGATTTCATTTTTAAAAAGAAATCATCTTTAGTAGATATATGTTTTTCTTCCAGTAATGATTCAAATGATAAAAAAGTATATCCATCTAATTCAAAATTCGAAGAATACACTGCATCAAACTTCCTTCCGCCATATGCAAAAATGCAATGTTTTTGCTGGACACAAGGAATACCTAGCTGGTTAGCAATATCACTAGCAATAATCTCCACCGCCCAATCTCTCATTGCAATACCAGCCATTATAGCCTGAGATTTCACAAAAAATGAACGCCCATAGGTCAGGGCTTTCATCTGAAAACCATCTGTGTCAGTTCTGGTTAGAAGAATATCTTTCTTCGTAAATGCGAATTCTGGTAGTTCATAATTTGATTCGATTTGTAACTCTGGTATTACTGATGGATTGAATTTTTTTTCCCCATCTGTAAAAAGATATATGCCAGGTTCATCTACACCTGCCTGAATTAAATACTTCTCTTCAAGCATCTTAATCATATCCTGCCACGTTGGATTCATATTAAATCCAAATGGAAGCTTTGATATTTGAACAGCATAATTTGCCAGCACAACAGCTCTATGTTGTAAGTCAACTGTTATGGAAGAGACATTCTCATCATTTACACACCAGTCTATTTTAAGAGGTTGTTTATTCGATTCTTTTATTCGTTTGTGAAGCGCCTGCCTAGACATACCATATTCTGCTGCAAGACTCGCAATACTCTCACCTAATTCATGGCGAGAAATGATTGCATCAAACTGCTCATCTGAAATTTTTGGTTTGCGCCCTGCGTTTCGTTCATTTGACATAATGAATCCTCCATACCGTTATTATGTTAAATAACAAGTACTCTGTCAACATTTTAATTAGTTGACATGATGAGTAAAATTTGAGCTGCCCCCTGGCCTCATATCAAAGTCAAAGAGCAGCTCTTAAGCAGATACTGATAATGTCATTATGTAGTTCCTTTCCTGAATTGTCTTTCTGCTGTCTTCACGTCAGTGAACCTGTCTTTTGTCAAATCCACCAACGGAGAATTGGACTTCCTGCCGAAAGAAGCAATTCTTTTGTTTTATACTTTCTATATCGGCAGGGGAGGAAAATTTTATTAGGCACATATCTTGTTTTCCAAGTAGCACTCATAAATATAATCACGTGGTTGGTAAAACAGGTCACTATTATAATTTGAAATGGCATCTGTTAGCCAAGAATTATAGATTTTTAATATTAACTGAGCCACATCATCGCCATCTACATATACATCTTCAATTAATCTTGCAAATACTTCGCCAATATCCCAATAGCTTGGGACGTTATACTTACAAGTTCCCACATTATCATAATCCCCTGTTTCTAAGTGGGCTGATTCTATAAACTCATCGGCGACCTTATCGATAATGTCAGAATGAAAAACATCGGCATATGTGTAAATACGTTTTACTGCATCTGCATTTAACCCATTGACTACATCAGCACGCTTTAGTTTCATTTTTCTTCCAATATATTCTATTAAACTACAAGTATATAATAAATCGTTTCTATTCATTTGATACCTCGATACCTTCAACGAATTCGATTGTTGTTAGAGCTTTTGCTGTATGAAAGCTAATTTGATGTGTAGGATGCTTAAATTTAGCCAATGCCCAAAATGCCTCTCTACTAATAGCACCATCAATATAATTTTGCACATAATTAAAGATGGTATCATCAGCCATTGGCCCCTCAACTATATCATAGTCGTGGGATTTTCCACTTCGACAAGCTACTATAAAATCCAACCACTCTTCAGACATTTCTGGGAAGGTCTTTGTATTAAGAGAATTATCTGGAGTATATTTATATACATTTAGAATACCAATATCATTATGCCTGGTAGCCCATCGTAACGCCTGTTCTTTCATTTCTGTACAATAAAAGCCAAAATAAAAATCCTTATTATATCTATGCGTTCTGATTTCTGGAAACTCTACAACGCTGTCACTTCCATGATAAATAAACTTTTCCACAAAACGCTCCTTTCAACAATTGGTCAAATAGCTACACCTAAATCTTAAATTTAGCAAGTACCAATTTCAATATCTTTCACGAAGAAATGTTTATTTCATCTATAAAAGAATCAAATAGATTCATACACCTTCACCACTCTCTGTCTGCTTGTAAAGGTGAACTGACTTACAAGTCTAAAGGCTCCTGTCTTTTCTAAAAGCTTGTGACAATGTGGATTTGCGTATACGATACGAACTTTTCTGTTATTCCTGTGTATACTTTCTATTATATTATTGATGCACGCCTCAAATAATTCATCGTAGAACGGACTAAACATATAAAACCAATTATACTTATCGAGCTCTTCTTTTAGTTTTGTTGCATCAGCATGTATAATCTCTATGTTCGGATTATTATCAAGGCCAAGTTTTTTCATATTGTCTAGCGCTACTTCATATAATCCGGTTTCATATTCGACACCTCCCACAAATGGAAATCCATAGTCCAAAAGTGATAACATAGCGCCGCATTTACCACAACCCAAATCGACAATAGCATCATTCTTATCAGGTCTGTGATGAATCTTGTCAAATATTTCAAATATCTCTTTTTGAGTATTTGTTACATAGGATGTTCCCTTTGCAGGATTTACATCCTTGAACTCTGTATTGTTTACTTTTGTAAGGAAATTACAGCCATATTTCCATTCAAGATATTCTAGAAATTGTATTTCTCTAAGCCCAGTTTTACGCTGATGGAAAACATCCGCTTCTTCATTAGGCCATTCTATATCATCCCCATAAATAATATTGTAGAAATCATATATAGCATCAGATCTAAAGCCTTCTCTTTTCAAATATTCCGCTGCTTCGCCCTCAAATGGAACTGCAAGCCATACTACACAATTTTTAGTATCTTTATAATTAAAATTAAAAAAAGTAGGTCTGAATATTTCTTGATCAAAAGAAACACCTGCAGACCAATCTTCTGTTATAACAAAATCTACATCTATTGCATGATAATACGATGCATACCATCTTAAAAAACGGCCCGTATAACTATAACCATATAAAATGATTCTTTTATCCATGCAAGAAATCATGGTGTCACTTAGTTTTTTGCGAAAATCATCTAATACCTCTAGCATTTAACGCCTCCCCATAATTATGATAAGTATTATATTATTCCAAATCTTTCCAATACTCTTCTGCTGCTTTGATCATCATTATACTTCTGCATTGATTCGCTTATGGAATGTCTCTTTTCAATTCCTGGATCCCCTCCATTTAAAACGCTCTTGACGAAATCATATGTCTCTTCAAAAGTATACAGTTCTTTACCAGGCAGATGTGGTTTCACATCAGGCCAATCAAAGCCACGTTCAGCCTCATAGCTATCAAAATCATCTAATGTAAAAGCAATCGGTCTGTCCGTAACCAAATAGTCTACTGCTACCGATGAATAGTCACTAATCAACGCATCCGCATACCCTAATATTTGATTAAGCTGTATATCCTGTTTTAATAACTCTTTACTATCAAATAACTGAATATTAGAAAAAGCTGAAAAATCCGCAATTAAATTCCTATCTTGCATAGGGTGCAGCTTTATAATCATTACTGCTTTATTATCGCCTAATAGTTCATCAAGCTTTCTCATCTCCCCCATTGACGATACCATAGGAAGACCTGTTTCACCCTTTGGTAAAGTATGGTTGTGCTTTTCGTATCCAGCGATATTAACATTTCTAAAAGTAGGTAACCAAAAAATATATTTTTCAGCTTTCTTTACCTTCAACTTCTCTTGCCATTTTAAATCTGGATGGAAAATATAATCTACTTTAGGTAATCCTGTAACTAGCATTTGATTAAATCTTAAGCCAAAATTTTTAGCATAAGTTTTTGCATACTCATCTCCAGTCACAGCCATATATTCGTAATTATGCTCATTTGATGATGTTCCGAGTCTGCCCTTAAATCCACACCCATGCCATAACATAATGCGCACTTGGTCCGACCTACATCCAAGGGCATAACCATAGGAATCAGTCATAAATAAAAACTTTGCTAAACAAAGGTAATAAAAGAAGCTATCTCTTTTATTTTTATCCTCTGAATCAGCATCCTCCCATGATATAAAAAGTACATTGTCATATTCTTTAAACTTGCCTTCCCACTCTGAGGGATTCTTTACAATCCACACAAGCTTGTACTTTTTATTCACGCCAACACTAAGTGCATATTCAAAAACAGCTCTTGAATTATCATCAAAATCCATTCCTTCTATATACATACTAGGCATAGGACCACTTCGAAAGATGATAATATCCTCAAGTGCTGTATTCTTATATTTTTCTCTATACTCGTCTTCGTATTTAAAATCACCCATTTTTAATACCCAACTCTTTTAATAAACGCTCGGAACTCCTACAATCCTGATAATCTAGCATCATTTCTATGAGCTTACGACGTTTTGTTTCAGTTATATCTATTCCATTACATACATCTGTTATAAATGACAGCATGTCTTCAACTTTATATAGTTCCTCCCCAGGGAGATAATCTGTCACTGGATTCAAAACAAAACCTCTACTACCGTCATACTCATGCAAATCATCAAGAGTAAAAGCCATTGGCCTATCAAGTATCATAAAACTTGCCGTAGCAGAAGAATAATCTGTAATGAACGCATCAAACCTGGACATTATCTGATTTATATGAAGACCATGCGAATGCAAGTCTTGATTTGTCATTAGTACAATGTTAGAAAAACTCTTTTTTGTATATAATGATAAATCTGCAACGGGATGCAGTTTTATAACCATTAAACAATCCTGTTCCATTAAGACCTTATTTAGAGTTTCGCAGTCTTCCCAGGTTTCTAATAGTGGCAATCCAGTCTCATTAATTCGCACATTTTCGTTAAGTATTTCCAACCCCTTAACACTCTTCCTAAATGTAGGCCCCCACAAAATATAATGTGTAAATTGCTTTTGTTTCTTACAAAGCTCTGCTACATCTAATTCGGAGGAAAGAACCCAATCATCTTTCGGATAGCCTGTAGGAATTACTTGATTCTGACGCAGGCCATAGTCTTTATAATCAACGTCTGCAAAGAAATTGCTAGTACATACCATGTAATCCCAGCGATATTCCATTCTCCTATGTCTGGTTCTAGCCTTTACACCATCACCATGCCACAACTGGACTAGAAGCTGATTATTATTTCTTCTTATAAAAAATGTTTCATCATCTGTAGCAAATGCTATTTTTGCAGTGCAAAGATATTTGTAATAGCGATTTTGCACCTCAATATCATCTGAAACTTTATCCTGTGAACCTATAAATTCAACATTTTCGTACTTCTTCCATTCATCGTAATAATCACTTTGGGGCTCGGTAACAATCCATACTAATTCCCAGTTTTTGTTATAGCCATTTCTAAGCATATACTCAAAAAGCGCCCTAGCGTTATCACTAAATTCCTCGCCATAAACATATTTCCTAGAACCACTTTTGAATATAATTACATTGTCATTATTACCATCAAACTTTTCTCTATATGACAGCTCTATCGATGTTGCTTTATCAGGGAACCAGTACACACAATTTCCCACATCCTCATAAATCCCTAATATTTTTTCATACGCTTCCTTTTCATATTCAAACATGATTACAAGGATGCTATCTTCCACACTTATAGAATCAATTTCTTTAAGCGGTCGTACTTTATACTGCTTTGATCCAACACTTGCCGTAAGTGGTGTCCTTTCATCAATATCAAGAATTGCAAATATGCCTTCAATATTACCCACATATTGTGGAAAGCAATCGATAAAGTATTCAATATTAGAAGATGAAAACCCAGCAAAATAAATCTTCTTTGATTCAAGCAAAGAAGTGTCTTTCTCTATTAATCTTTTGGGACTCTTCAATTCTGTTTGTCTTTCAATCTTCATAACTAAAGTTCCAAAGCCTTCTTCAGTTGCACAAGCACTCTTTCCATTATTTCTTTAGGGGCTATTGTTATTCGTAACCTTAACGCATCTTTATCAGTAAACAGTCTTATAAGAATTCCGTTTTCCTCCATAAATGCTCTTACAGTATTTGCATCAGCGTTATCGATTTTTATGAAAACAAAATTTGACGCACTCTTAAATGCTGTAACACCATTTAATTTATTGAGCTCCCCAGAAAACCACTCTCTTACCTTTATAGATTCCTCCTTCATCTTTCTATAGTATTCAACATCTTTGATTGCCTCCATCGCAATCTTTCTACTGATACCACATGCTCTAAATAGAGGAAGATCCAGACCTATTGTCTGTCTCAGTGGATAGCTGCACAATCCATATCCAATACGTATATCAGCTAGACCATAGAATTTCGAGAATGTTCTAGTAATAACAACATTGCTATATTTCATTACAATATCGTGCTCAAACTTATTAGTATCATCTCCATATCCCCAATAAGCTTCATCTATCATGATTACTGCTTCCGGATTCTCGCTTATGACCTTCTCAATATCCTCCTGCGCCATATCACATCCTGTTGGCATTTGAGGAGTTGTGAGAACGATGATTTTTGGAGAATTCTCTTTAGCCTTTTTGAGAATATCTTCTATATCATATTTATAAGTATCTGCTTCTTCGTTCACGTGATACTCTATACATACTGCAAACTTGGCATCAGCCACGCTCTTGTAATAACTCCAGCCAGGTGCAGGAATAAGAACCTTGTCTCCTTCAGATAACAATATTGTAAAAATAGACTTGATTACTTCTGATGAGCCATTATGTACAAAGATGTTATTCTCTGAAATTCCCGTCTGCCTTGAAAGAGCCTCCACAAGCTCATCCTTATTTCTCAAATCATAAAGATATAAGTCTTCCATCTTCACCTTTTTGAGAACATCAAGACATTTAGGTGATGGCAAGAACAAGTTCTCGTTCAAATGAAGTCTTCCAAACTGCTGCTCTGTAGGTACAGAATGATAAGATTTTACATTTGAATATCTGTTTACCACCTGATTAATCGCGGTTGTTTCATTAAGGTTTTCCTTTTGGAACTCCAGAAAGTCTGGATCAAAATCTATAAGCTCTCGTACTGTATCAAACTCATAGATTTTGTCCGCAGATCTCTTTTCCATGTAAAGTGGAAGTTTATTAATATGCCTGATATGGAATTCATCCATAAGAAGATTTTTGGTCTCTGGTTTATCCCATTCTTTTTCCAACAAATCAAGAAATGTCTTTGAGAAATTACGATCAAAATACCAATCTCCGATGGTGTACCAAGAACGGTCTCCACCTCTAACGATACCTGTAATATAGCCTTCCTCATCTAATCCTGTAACGCAAAACTCATCACAGAATTTTTCTGAATAGACGCAAGAATAGTATGGTTCATATACATACTTGTGGAATACATTATCTACATAATAATTATCACAGCAAAGGATATAAGTATTTGCCAGATAGTCCTTGGCAGCATAAAGCGAAGCTATATTGTTGTATTTATCAAAGTCTGGATTATGTACAAGTATTACTCCATATTTATCTTTTAAATACTCATACATTTCATGCTTGTAACCAGTTACAACTATAATCTGATCAATGCCCGCCTCTTTCAGCTGCTCAATCTGTCTATCAATTAATCGCTCACCTTTGACTTTAAAAAGTCCTTTAGGCATAACTTCAGATAGTGGCATACATCTAGCACTATATCCAGCTGCCATAATAATGGCATTGTCTACTTTGTAATTGTTTAGTTTAAGCTCCTCTGCTGTATTGCCGCTCTCAACCTCATCTCGCAGAAGATTAAACTCTTCTCTTGTCATAAAATAACCCCTCCCCGTCTGGCTTTATCTCATTCTAAAAGAATACGTATCTTTTACTACAACTGGCTTTTCCCAGAATAATTCTTCTTTATCAATACCTCTCTTAATCAAAGATTCTTTTATTTTTTCTGCTGTTGACTCGTTTTCAACAGCTATAATTACTACATCATATTCATGTTTAAATGCGTCCTCTGGGCTGATTACATCACCTGTCCAGCTATCTGGATTTGAATCTGTCAAAAAAACTTCAGAAGCATAGGCAACAGATGACAGCACATTAAAATAACTACTTCCAACCTGACCAGCGCCGTAGATGACTACTTTGCTCCCCTGTTTGATTTTGTCAAAGGGGAACATATACTGCTTTCCACTCTCCACACCGAAACCAACCTCAAGCGCTGTTCGTATAGCACTAAAAGAAAAGTATGGTATTTGCGTATCTAAGATTCCATCATGTTCTCTATTGAGGCGTTCTAGTTCATCAAAAACATAAACGTAGTTTTGAATTACTCTTCTATTTATTGTATGACACATAGATGTCATGTTTTGTCTATAGTGATAAAGAATATCTGGAACTAGCACGATACATTCGCTATTCAATGCAACCGAAAGTACAGTAACAGTATCCTCATCCCAAATAATCCTGTCATCTAAACTCTCATAAGTTCTTTCCAATAATGTTTTTCTAAAAACCTTATTGCATACGGATGGAGGAATATTTCTATTATTAGTCCAATCAAATCCTTTAGCCAATATTCCTTCAAAGAATTTTTGGTGCTCGTCAAAACTTTTTATAACTTGTTTTTCATTTACACCTTTAACAATTCCTCTTGAAGCACCTTTATCTAGATAATAACCACATGAAACTATATCTGCATAATGAATACTTGCTTCCTTCATTAAGCATTCGTACATATTAGGCTCAATCCAATCATCCGCATCAACGAATCCGATGTAATCCCCTGTAGCTACAGCGATTCCAGCTTTTCTAGCACTAATCAATCCTCCATTAGGTTTATGGATGACCTTGATATTCTCATAAATAGTATATCTATCACAGATGGCCACACTTCTATCGATAGAACCATCATCGACTAATATTATTTCAAATGGTTTATACGTCTGAGATAGGATGCTTTCTATGCAATTTTCCAAGTATCCTTCCATGTTATAAACTGGAACGATGATAGTTAATTTATTTAGTGACATATTACCGTTATTAATCATCAAAGATTTTTATTCTCTCCAATCTACACGATACTATAATCCAACAAACTGCATATCTATTCTCTTTATATTTTTATAACCAAGCATACATGCATATTCATACATCTCGCTGCCAACATCACCTTCTGGCGTCACTATAACTATAATCTCATCCTTAAACTCAATAAAATCTTTCAACGGCTTCACTTTAAAGCCATATTTCTCTTCATTTTTATCAATATTAGTAACAGCTATCCCTTTAATCAAATTTATCCTATCAGAGAATTTTTCAACAAACTTCCCAGTATTTGTTCCTGCGCCATAAATTACTAATGGCATCCCTAAATCAAATACTTCCTCTGTTTTTTTTGTTTCTAATTCTACTTTCTCGATGGTTTTATAAATTAATTCATTCTCATAAGACCATCCAGATTTAATCATTGTATTTTGAATATCATCTATAATATTCTTCCATTCTTCATTACCATTAATCCATTTATAAACCTTTGCAATCCAAGATTTATAAACGTTATATACATTTTTCTTATACATTTTTTTCATATCATGCTGTATCATGAATGAAATTGTGTCTTTGAATGCCTTAAAGATATCTAACCAAGTCTGTTCATCGTATATTTCAGGATAATGGTTAACTCTATATTCATATACAGGATAATCCAGCTCATATATTTTTCCTGCAGCAATCATCGCCCCCAAAGTTAGTAATTGATCACCATATCGTCTATATACACCATGTTTTATATTATTTTCTTTAATCATCTTAGAATCATAAAGATATCTAGTATGTCCATACAAGTAATAATAGTCTTCAACACTTATATAACAGTTTTTTAACCGATTATCATCTCCATCTCCTGCTGTATATCCTTTTTTTATTTTTCCATCTTTATAATCATTTAGAAGAACATTTCCGCCACACATAAGCGCTCCACTGCTCTTGGCCGCATAATACAATCGTTCGAGACAATCGTCACACGGATATTTGTCATCAGGATCCATGAACGCAATATACTCCCCTCTCACATATTCGAGCGCTCTATTAATTGCAACTGCCTGTCCATAATTCTCCTGATAAAGAACTCTAAGATATGGATATTTTTCTTTATATTTTTTCAATATTAATTCTGTTTCATCAGTAGAACCATCATCAATAACAATCACTTCTATTGGCTGCAATGTCTGACTAATAATACTGAGCAAACACTCTTCAATGTATTGGGCTGTATTATATGTTGCGATAATAATACTTATTTTTATCATTTTAAGATTATCTATCCTTCAGTTGTTTTATTGTTATTCTTCTAATAATTCATTTATCGTATATATAGGTATATTTATATGATTACTCCTAATTGTCTTGAAGATTTCATCGGTATAAAAGGGCGAGGTTATCACAATTGCATCTGCAGCTGGAAGATTTTCATTAATCTGTATCGTTTCCATTTCCACAATATCATCACGTCTATCTATTACACCGTTCACGTTTATTCCTTGCTTTTTACATTCATATATAAAGTGCTTTGCTATAATACTATATCCATAAATAAGAATTGTTTTTACATCATCCCTTTTTAAATAATCGACTACACTTCCACAACTTTCTTTTTTCTCAATCCACCTATCCAAGGCATCAACCATACATTGACTCTTACTCGCTTTATATCTCAACTCATACTCGTTTGAATCAATATAATAATTATTATCTATGAGTTCATCCGCTTTTTTCTTGAATGTCTTTTTTGCGTCTTTTACGGCATTCAACCACCCATTTTCATATTCCTCATCTGGTTCGAGGTGCATCCCTTCTGCCCATTCATTCCATGCATCAATAAAACACAAGTCAATTCCCCTAATAAAACATTTCGCCATTGTAATTGATAAATTTTCCTTAAATAGTTCTGGCGATGCATCATAGAAAATTTTAGCGTTACTAGAATTTCCATATCTAGGAGTGTTATCAAACGAACAAAATGTTGATCCAAAAAATATTTTATCTTTCGGATATTTCTCTTCTAAAATTAATTTTGTAGCATCTTCATATGAATATCGTTTTATTCCAAGCGAAACATCTGGTGATAACTGCTGGAACGTGTGGGCTGGTTCATGGTACATATATGCATCAACTGCGTAATTTTTATAATATCGAGGATCGCATCCAATTACATATATGCCTTTTAGCCCTTTTTGTATCGCTAAATCATTCCAAAATTGCATCATTTCATTCAAGCAAGGCACATCATCAACACTTAATATTACAAATAATGGTTTATCATCATACTTTATATATCGTTTGTCACAAAAAAAGGGAAACAAGTAATCAAAATGACGTTTCCACTCATCCCGACGGCCGTATATCTGTTTGAATATTACATTATTTGCTCCATCGTCATGCTTGTTCTCTTTAGAGACCCATGGCATCCCTTTTATCCTACTCCACCTATATAGCCATGACTGGTTTGCCCAGCAGAAGCAAAATGGCATACTTATATCTTCCCATTGCAATAGGTTTTCAGCAGGAGCATTAAGCGCTTGTTTTTCGTTACCAAACCAATAATGATAAAAGCATAAGCCATCAATCTCATACTCTTTCATCAATTTGGATTGCCATTCCATAACTTTCTTATCGAGGAGTTTGTAATAATACTCATTATAAGGCTTAACTGGTTGTTTATGTCCTTCATACAATGGTTTTGCTTCTTTAACAGCTACCCATTCTGTATATCCTTTTCCCCATGCTTTATCATTCTCTGGAATGCTATGAAATTGTGGAAGATAATATGCTATTGTCTTCATAAATACACCCTAAAACGTTTTTAAATACTATTTCCTAATCATTATGCAACTACCGTGAATAAAACTAATCATCTCAATATTTTTGCCAATCTCTTCCAGTTCCTCTTTAAGTTCCCATATAACTGCATTAGATTTTTCTTTCTTTATTGTTTCTTGACTACAGACTATTTGAGAAAGAGTAGAACAAATGTCATAAGTACTAATTATTGAATCAGCGAAATGGTAGTTCCTATACACATCAAAACTTGTCTCCAAATCCTCCATAATGAACATACCGCCATGTGGTAATGCATTAAATAAATGAAAAAGCGATTTTATTTGGTGACTCCAAATATGAGAAGCATCATCAATAATAATAGAAGCATTTAGTTGGCATAGTTTTTCAACATTTTCTTCGACAGACAAATCATCTATAATTACTGTAATTCTCTCACTTTCAACACGTTTACATTCCTCATTAATATCAACACCATATATTTGGGCGTGAGGAAAATAGTCTCGCCATGTTTCAAGACTCCCTCCATTAAAAACTCCTAATTCCAATATAGAAAAGCTCTTATTTCTCCATCGTTCTAGAAAAAATTCATATTTTGACAAATAATTATGGTATGTATCTGATTTATCAGTATCATACTTTATGCCTATAGTATTTAAGTCCCTATATGCAGCAAAAAAGCCATTATCATTACGATTAGTTCCCAATTTTTTATCAAACGTACTATCAAGCATTATTGTCGGAACATTGTTAGTCCAATATATTCTTTGACTATAGAGTTGGTTTTCAGTCAGACCAAAAGCGCAAAGGTTTGAAATAATCTCGCTTTGAGCAGACACACCTACCCCTAAAATTACACCACTATAATCATCAAAACAGACCTCTGATAATTCATAAATCTTTATATTCTCTAACTCACGTTTATCCCTATGTCCATCAGAAACAATTATTCCTTCAATTTTGATGCCTTCCTCAAACAAATATCTCAACATAAACTCCGCTACTATGCCTGCTCCATAGAGATATATTTTGTTAAAACGGCTACAAAAGCTTAATACTTCTTCTCTATCTTTGTGTATCTTATTTGCAATTAACATAATAATTCCTCATCACTCTTAATCCCAAAAAGACTATCATTTATTTCACATTTATTAATGCCGTACGCATATATATAATTCATAATATTCAGTGACTTCATTTCTTCATCAATACCATCATTTATAGTTGGTATTACTGAGACTACTATTCCATAATCTAAGGGTATTTTTATTTCAAATATACTTTTTATTGGATATCCGCAAAACTCAGTTTCATTTACATTTGTATTTGTTTTAATAAATGCTTCAGGATAATAATTATTATTTTCTAATTGTTTTATTAATAATTGGGCATAATAACCTGTTCCAAAAATATAAAAATTCTTAAATCTTTCTAAATACTGTCGTAATTCAATACTAATCCATTTATCATCTACTCTCTGTCTTATTTTTCGATGTATATAGGAAATTATTCTTTGATTATAATGTAATTTATAGGGATTCATCCTGTTTGTTATCTCTTCATTTATCACAGTAGATGCATCAACGAAATCAAGAACTTTCCATGCAAATGATATTATCATTCTATTTATTACATTGTGGTAAACAAAATCCGTATCGTAATCTAAACACAAAAGATATAACGCTATGCCTAGCACATGATAAATGCTATACCCTGTTCCTTCATCAGATGTCATGATATCTGACGTACTATTCCCACTCATATATCTATATACACACATTACCCGGCTTGAATAATGTACTTCGCCAACGGTTGCAGCATACGTCATTATATTGTAATCCCCTACAGAACATTCATGTAGATAATCTGGAGCGTTTAACCACAACGATGCTCTATACATACTTGATGCAGTCGCTGGGTGTTCATTCCTTAACCCTAGTAGCTCTTCAATATTTAACGCTCGTTCATCATTACATATATATGGATTTGCTATCATCATGCTTCCCGAAGAGCAATCATTCCACCAAGAGTTGTGTAAATACATTTGACAGTTATTATTACTTTCCAAATAATCTACTTGAATTTGAATTTTAAGATTATCTGTCCAATAATCATCGCCTTCACATATCGCTATATATTTTACTTTTATTGCAATAAGCTTCCGCAACTCTTTGTAGATTTTCTTCTTTCTGTCACTTTTAAATGTATTTTCTTTAGCAAGCGCTAAGGCGATTAGATTCGGATACCTCTGTGCATAATCTTTTAATATTTCAGTCGTTCCATCAGTTGATGCATCATCAATAACAAATATTTGATAATCAAAATTTGTTTTTTGACTTAACATTCCTTCTATTGCATCTTTTACATAATTCTTTTGGTTATATGAAAAACATAGTATTCCTACTAAACACTTAGAATTAATAGGAAAATTTATTAATTCATACTCATACCCTTCAATGAATCTTTTTACGCCCAATTGCATCTCCTTATTCGAATGCATATAATACTGTCTCTGTAGTAATATCTGTATAATGTCTAATATAAAATTTATAGAATGGATATTTTTGCATTAAATCATAGGGTATTTCCCATAAATCATCTTCCAAATGATAAATAGAAATTGCTAATTTAGGATGATAATTTGTTATTGTATTACAACATCCAGCCAGAGCTTCTCTTTCTGCACCCTCAATATCCATTTTAATAAATGTTGCTTCTTTCCCTGTTAACAACTCATCAATCGAAATTGTTTCTATATACTCATCGCCACTACAATTAATATTCGAAGATCCGCTTTCAAAATCGCTGTCATTAAAACACACTTTTGTACTACACGAATAAGCTCCTTTGCAAATTATCTCAGCATTATGTAACCCTTTTATTTTTACATATTCTTTAACAACATTAATAAGCCGTTTATCTGGTTCTAGTAAATAAATTTTATTATATTTACCTCCTACCATTTCTGAAAAGCGCCAAGAAGTTTCACCATTATAGGCACCCGCGTCAATAAATATTTCATTGTCAGTAAAACTCATAAATTCTTTTGGAAAATATTGCAAATGTTTTTGTTCAAATATTTCTTCTAATAAATCCTTATTATTAGTATATCTATATTCGACAAGATTTTTGAATGTCTTCAAAGATAATGAATCTTGCAAGTTATCTTCAACAAATTCAATCTTTTCCTTATTATCTGTAATAGCCTTCTTTAATTTTATTGTGTCATATTTACCTGGCCCATAAACATTTTGTTTTACAATTACTTCTGCATTTCTTAAATCATCAGTAATAGCAAGTATATCTTTTAGATTTTTAGGATTAATCGTCGAAACAAATATCGTTATGTTCTTTTCCTTTGATAGTTGCTCATAAGAATACACTGGTAAACCAGCAAAAAACTCTCCAGACGTCGCATATGAATCCGTAAATCCGATAATCTGAGCATGCTTAGCCGCAAGAAATATATATGCCTCTAAGCCTGATACAGACCTTCCCCAAATTATGATTCTACGATTATCAAAGTCTATATATTCTTCACTAAGGCTTCTTGCATTATATTTATGTACCATTACCTCTCCTTTTATAAAATTAATATAAAGAATAAATATATATACTACTTTGATTTAAGATAACTCAACAAAAATTCTAAATTGTCATGTTTGAATACTTCGATTTTCATCTCTTTTTTGCTATCATTTGTAAAATTACAAAACTTAATCTTATGCCATAAATGATCTCCACTTTGACTATTAATTTCTAATAAATAATTCGCTCGTCTCGGAGCCACAAGTACTTTATCCTCTATTTTTATGTTATCCCCAAACAGAGAATACGGTGCATCTATATATGCATATTTAAATCCTAATGGATAATTATTTAATTTAGATATCGAATTTCTATTTCTATCTATAAGATGTATTTCTTTTTTATCAGGAGTAGAAATAATCCATATCTTATTCTCTGTAATAATTATTTGGGAAACACTATCATAATCTATAGGTAATATATTTATAGGTACTATTATCGATAATTCATTAGAATATAAATCTAACTTATATATTCCATTTGTTTTACTCAGAAAATATATAGCCCCTTTATATTCATATACACTTTTAATTTGTTCTCCGTTTCCCAACTCGTATACTATAGATTCTTTATTTGTATCTAAACAATACTGCATAATTTTTCCAGTATTATTTTCACCTGATAAAAGCAAGTAGATATATCCCTCTTTTGCAATATGTGCAACTATTTTTTCTGGAGATTCTTTTTTTATTTCACAACATCCATCATTTAAATTAATACTTAAAATTTTATTTATAGAAATAACCCATAACACATCATATTCGCTAAAATATTCGAGTTTTGCATACGTATTCGGAGTACCAAAATACCTAAGCAAAGAAATACTTTTTAGTTTTTTCCCACTTTTATTCAAAATATCTATCGTACAATGAATTTGATCATAAACAACTATATTATTATTGTACAATAGACCACTTCGATATAACTCATCTGTTTGCCAAGATATAATATTGGCACCCCATGTTCTCGTGTCAATTTTAATTAAACACTTATTAAATTCACATTGACTAAATATTGCATTTTTATCAACAATAAAAAACTCAAAATTCACCATAATTTTTCCTCATTTAATGGCTCTGCAGGATACTGTCCTGAAAACAAATCATCCACAATTTCTTTAAGAGAAATAATAGGACATGTTACTTTTTTTTCCATTTCTTTTTTTATTTTCTCATAATAAAAATCCGCGGTAATAACTAACACATCTATATCAGGAATATGTTCTTCATCAGGATGAATTACGGTATATTCTTTTCCTATTAATAATTGCGCATTTCTATCTATCATATAGACTTCATACTTTTTGTTTTTCAATCCATCCCAAACACGATCTCCAAGTTCCGCACAACCATAGACACCTATTCGTTGGTAACCATGCTTTTTAAAAAACCAACTAAATCTAATCCCATTTTGCTCTGCTTTAAGCCAACTATTCAGAATAAAATAATACATTTCCATTTTTTTGGCATGATTTTTAGTTTTCATATTATAAAATTTCATCCTCTTTATACCTCTCCAGAAAGGCTAGATAATCCTCAGAATAAACATCTTGAAATACACCCCTTAACCCAACCGGATTCATGCTTTGTATTTCTATATCCGGATATATTTGGTCTATGTATTCTTTTAACTTTCTCCATCCAAAGACAAATTGGCTGTAATCACATCTTTTCTCTGCCTCTAAACAATTAATTTTTGATGCATGTTTATATCCAAATGTATCAGCTCCTACAATTATTATTTTTTCTGGGTGCATCCATAATGCAATTTGCATCATTAAATGAAACGTCGTCCCATAAGATCTAAGAGGTGACACGGAAATATCAATTGGATACATTAGCGGCTGTTTCTTTTCATAAAGATTATCTCGTCTAATAATCCATGGATTATAACTATAAAAAGTCTCTACATCTTTTCTATTTCTCATAAAATCGGGTATGAAAATACCTTTTCTCTTGCTATTAGAAATGCAAAAAAACTTTATCATGTCTAGTTCGGAGCTTAAAACTTTTTTAAACAATTCATCACACCCATCATAATCAGTCATTACATAATAATTAAAATTAATATCATTTCTATTAATAGCTTCATTCATTCCAAAATGAATAGCTCTAGGTATAGGCGTATAATAATCTAGTGTTGGCCCAGTCCCGACAATCACAATGGTTTTTCCTTTACATATTCCTTTATATTTACCAAATACTTCCAAATGAGTTGTTGACGCAGGGATAACTATATCTTCTATAGTTTTCATTTCCTCCCATAGTTCATTAATCCCAATACAATTCCTTATTAATGAGATATTGTTCAATATGTAAGATGTGAGTTTATTATTTTTCATAGTAATTATTCTTAAATATGTTTATAAAAATTCTATTTTATTTATTCCGACTCGTCTTTTTTCTTCCGGTGGATATTCCTTATATCCTGCTCCATAATGTTCTTCCAAATAACTCTCAGCTTTATTTAAAGTTGGTAATTCTACTCCTTCAAAAAACACTTTTTTTAATGGAAACATCCACTCTTTTTTTATAACCACTTTCGAAGCAGACCCGATAATATATACTTCATTTTTACTTTGATTAAATAATGCTTTTACTTCCTCTTTAATTAGATTTCTTCTTAAATGGTTTTCTTTTATTCTTTGGAAATACTCGTCTTTTGAAATCGATCCAACCAAATATCTCCTTTTCAAATAATCAACATGCTCCTTAAAAATAATCTTTCTCGTATCTTTCTCTTGTATTTTCTTCAATTTATATACATCTACCCATACTCCTGATACATCGTACCCATCTTTATCTGGATATACTTTTGAATGCTTGTCTCTAACTTTAATCCATCCATGAAAGTACTTTGTTTCGGTTTCCTTACACTGCACATACATCCAATCTGGTAAAGTAGAAATCAAAATGTCTTTTGCTTTTTCGTAATCTTCTTCAAATACACATAAATCAACATCATCATCCCATGGAATATAGCCCGCCTGTGTTACTGCTCCAAGTAGTGTGCCTCCTACAATAATGTATCTTATGTCATTATCTTCAAAAACCTTCTTAATTTCCTTAAGTATTTCTAGACATGTTCTGTGTAAATACGCAAACATATCATCAGTCAATACTGAATAATGAAAGCCTTTATATACTTTTGATTTTTCGATATAATCTACCACAAAATCACCTCATCATTTATTTACACGTGATTATTGTATTCGTCCCTCCTGCCAAAATTAATGATTACAATTGTATTATTCACTCCTACTTCGAGTTATGATGATGCTTGTCTTTTTAGGTTTATCAATATCTGTTTCTTACTCTTAAAACCAATTCAAGTAACTCTATATAAACTTAATTAAATTAGGTTCATTATTTCTATTTATTTCACCATCAAGAAACCGGTCAACTATAGCATCTTTATACAAATCATATATCAAATATAAGTGCTCCGGCCTCCAATCTTTATCCAAAAATAGCTTTCCATTTTTCTTTTGTACTACACCTTCAGGCCTACCTTTTTTATCAATTCTACTCAATACATCTCTTGTTTCATAAGCCGCAGCAACCACCGCCTTACATGCAACTTCGTGCATTCCATCTCCATAATCTAGTTTCGGTACCGTATGATTAATAATATTTCCCGCATCAATTCTTTTAGTTATATAATGAAGTGTGGTTCCTGCATAATTAGGTTCAAGAAAATAGAAAGGCCAAAACATTGTCGCTGAGCCTTTGTACCATGGAGATAAGCCTCCATGAAGATTAAATGCAAAATTATCAACCAAGTTTAAAATATTCTCTTTTATTAAATCTGGACCATAAGAGAATAAGCAATCCGCTCCTACATTTTTAATAAACTCTTCAACTTTGATACTATTAAGTTCCTCTCTATTAATTTCCAATATAGGTATTCTGCCTATAAATAATGATTTATCTATCCCTTCAAAATACTTTTCTTCCATCTCATTTCTTAATTTAAAATGATGTTCATATAATTCTGTTAAATCTTTCGATAATCCTCGTGGAGTAACATGTATCATTTCTTCTCTTTTCATTAACACTACTCCGGCAACGAGGCCCGTATTTATTACTTCTTTAACAACAAATAAATGTCTCGGATGTGATCCACAAATTACCACTATTTTCATTATAATGACTCCTCCACTATAATTAGATTTTCATCCTTTAGTTTTTTTATTATTGGTATTAAAACCCTAATAGGTTGCTCGATCATATTACTTATATCTAATAAATCTAGTTTTCCATTGGCATAACCAATAAAATTTATCATAGCCTCTATTGCATCGTAAGTTGCTTTTTGACTTATTTCTGGATATAACCCTCTTTTCCCTAACTGTGGCTCACAAGGTATTTTCATTCTATAAAAATAATTATACTCTAAAGCTTCTATTGTCTCTTTCATAACGTCAAAACTACCTTGTAAGCCATCGGTTGATATATAATTCATTGTATCTAAAGAGGTATGATACTCTGGAAATTCCCAATATTTCGTTCTGCAGAATCCTACAACAGACAAGTCCACCCCAGGTGAATTATACTGTCTCTCATCAGACCCTCTTTCTAGATATGAATACTTTTTATAATTTCCCTTAGTCTTTTCAGAAAAATGTAAAACATTCATCAATAATCTATCTGATAGAGAATCTGTTTTTATCGTATTTATAATGGAATAATCCCCGTTATCTCCTACACACGAAAGGGTATAACCTGCTATAAAATTCTTTTTCAACTTTTCCAGCCGATTATTTTGACTAAGATATACTATTGCTCCTATAGTTTCGGGTATAAAAACAAATCTATATGTATAGTGTCTTTGGGACATATTTGTTACATATTTTGCTAATTCTGCTGCAAGCGCCATCCCTGAACAGTTATCGTTTGCCATAGAAGGATGACATGTATATGTAGAAAATAAAACTTCTTTTTCAGTTTCTCCTGGAATAATAAGTTCTGCATATGTTAATGAACCATCAAAAAGTTCACTATCTATATATACATGATATCGTCCCTTCTTTAACTTTCTTTTTGCTTTCTCACTCATACAGAATCCATATCTCTCTGCATAATATGAGGTAACATATGGAATAGCATCTTCTTGATCTTCTTGTGTAAAGATATGATTAATTAATTCTTCATAATCAATCCATTCATCTACGTTTTTAGAATAGCCGACTACATGTAAACAATTCTTCGAAAAATCTGCATATCGCGCCCCGTCTTCCGACTCTATATAGGCATCTCTAATTTTCCACTCCCTCGGTACAGTCCAATCAAATGCTCTAGTACCTGTTTTAACTTCATAAATCTGAAAATCATTGTTTCCTATATAATCTTTAATTATAATAAGCGACTCTCTAACCCCAGCTCCTGTGATGCTTCTATATATAGGAAAAAGCCTATTTGCTAAATTATATGCCTCTAGTCCTTCATTCATCACTGCCTTCTCTCTTGTAATATTAATTTCCAAATAAAACAATAAAACTATTTATCTCAGAGTTTGTTGATCATATACATTGAACCCTATCTACATCTTATTTCACATTATTATATTGGCTGTTCTTTCTCCTCCTAAACCATCTACTAAACTTTTCCCACGCTGAGACATTTTCATCCTCATATCCTTACACTTTATTCTTTCAAAAATCCTTAATACGTCATTTTGTCTTATGTACTCAGCCATATTTAAACATAACCCAAAACCTAGTCGTTCATACTCTTTTCCGTTGCACTTTTCGTGTGACATAGTTGGAATTACAATTGTTGGCGTTCCTATACATGCAAGTTCGTGAAGAGTATTCCCCCCTGCTGAAAAAGCCAAATCAGCGTTATAAAACAATTCATATATATAATCAATATCTACATGCATTCCTATATTGCCATCGGTTTTAGTGATTATTTCGTAAAGTTCTTTTTTGAATTTAAATCCAGCTCCTACTACTATATCCCAATGAATTTTTGGATATTTCTGAACAAGCCAATCAACTAATTTAATTGTTGATCCATAATAATCTACACCCCCCATGGATATACAAACATTTTCTATCTCATTTCTAATTTCTTTTTTTCTATTGTGGTATTCTTCTATACCCTGCGGAAGAACTAAGTACTCATGACCAGCATATATTTTTGCTTTACTTCCTTTATAATCCCAAAAATTAGAATCAATCATTGGGTTAATTATTACATCAGCATCCAGAATTCTTCCCCCAAACTCATCTATGCAAATTATGGTGCTGCATGTTCTTGTTTTCACATCATTTATCCATTGATTATTTACTTCTCTTAAATCTGTAACTACTATTTTGCTGGCTGATGATGTAATTACATTACATATTTTCGCAATATTCAAATCCACCGTGCCTACATACTCAATTAACTCACCATGAATTCGATTTTTTAACCCATCTGGAGCATCTCTATTTAATATCGTTTTTACATTAATCCCTCTTCCGATTAACAAAGAAGATAATTCCGCAACCTCCATAAGATGTCCCGATGCAACCTTTTCATTAGCCTCTGTAATTAGAATACAATCAACTATTTTTTCGTTCTTGATATCTCCCACGTAAAAACTCCATTAATATTATTTCACCTTTACTACGACTCCAAACTGGTTCACCTATTATTTTTTCTGTTCTTCTAATCTCATGTACCATTTTATTGAGCATATCTGGCTCCACAGAAAGGATATGGTCCGTACCCATATATTCCAAATCATTCACATAATGTTCTATTGGCGTCTTTCTGTCTAAAGTAAAATGTTTTTCAATGACTTTCGCTCCCATAGCAACTGCTATAATTGGCACAATTATATCGTCTGTATGATCTGAATAACCTATTATTAAATTTGGGTACATATCATTAAGAATATTTATCATGGCGAGATGTGCATCTTCTTCATCTAAAGCTTTTAGCCCTCTCTGCTCAAGCAACGGTCCTGTCGGATATTCAGAAATACAATGTAGAATAATGATATTCTTCACTTTATCTAATGTCTTTACCAGATTTTTTATTTCATCCAAACTTGCCATTCCAGTAGAAGCATATACTGTTTTAAAATGATTATTAATATACTGAATTAATTCCGTTTTATTTACGAAACTACTCGCTATTTTTACCGTTTCAATTCCAGCGTCCACAAGCCATTGTGCTGTACGAACAGATACAGGGGTAAATAATATTTCTATTTTTTCCTCTTCCGCCCAATTGATCAACTGATTAATTTTAGGAGGTGCTAAGTCTAATTTAGCAAACCAATCGTATTCTGGATCATTAGCATCTACTTCATCCATATCCAAAAGTTGAAATTTTACTATATCACACCCTGCATTTTTTGCTTCTTTAATCATTATATGGGCTGTGTCTAATACTCCATTAAAACATTCCCCTACCTCGGCTATAATCGTTGTTTTCACAATTTCCCCTCTTTATCCATCTTCTCTAATGTCTTTTCTAAAATCCAAAAATCATATTCATCATCTATTTCTGCATTCTCATATCTAGTTGTGTACATTGGGTATATTTTTTCCCCATATCTATCACCATTCATAATATTTTCAGATTTAATAACATATATGCTTCCATCATCATAAAAAAAGCCTTTGATTTTCTGACGCGGAAGACTGTTTGTACCATATTCCTTTTTATCACACATATAACCTGTCGCCAATGAGTCACTATTACTTTCAAAAAAACACTCTATACATTCATCGATACGACCTTTTTCTCTGTAAGGCGAAGTCGGCTGTAAGAGGACCATCGTTTCAGCAGGTATAAGGCTTAATACATATTTCATTACATCAAGTGTCGAAGCATCGTCAGTTGCAAGTTTTTCTGGTCTCATTTGTACTTCAGCTCCTGCCTCCATAGCAATTTTTGCTATTTCTTCACTATCTGTGGATACTAACACTTTATCCAACCGCTTTGATTCTATAGCCCGTTCTATCGTCCATACAATCAATGGTTTTCCATAGATCTCTTTTATATTTTTCCCAGGTACGCCCTTACTTCCACCTCTAGCGGGTATCAATCCTAAAATCATTTATTTCACCATTAAAGCAATATGTGCTTCGCAACCACTACTTCGCGTAGATTGTGCTATTACTAGATTTATAAGTTCCATATCAAAAAAATCAATTACCCCTTTTGGATCAGTAAAATACTCCTTACCATATTTTTGCTCATTAATATCGTAAAAGGATTGATTTATCAGAATGTATTTTCCCAGATAATTCTTCTTAAGCGCACCAACAATTGCATTCAAATTCGGTAATATATACCATAAGATTTCCGAAATAATAATAGTGTCATATTCTGTCACAAGATTTATGTCCTTTGCTATATCCGCACATATGAAATTGATATTAGGAAACTGTTTTCTTGCTTTTTCAATAGCACTAATAGAAATATCCATACCATCGATTTTTACTTTTGGGAACACTCTATTATAAAAACTCGTTAAATATCCTAATCCACATCCAATTTCTAATACCCTCTTAGAATTTAGCATTTCTATAGAACCCATACAGGACATTTTATGAAATTGAATAACACTTATTTTTTGATGCCACGGATCATCACATTCTTTATACATTTCTTCAAATTGACCTATCAATTCTCCATTCTTAATAACATAATCATGATAATCTTTACTCATTAATCCTCCAAAAGTATTTCCTTCAACTCATCCACACTTTTATCCGCATGCTCCCACCCTAAATATATTGGGACACATTTATGATGTTCTGTAACCCAAGTGCTATTTGGCATATTTATTTTTTCTCCCTCAATTACATGTCCTAAATCTCTTGGTCCAAATACCTGTCCTGTCTCTTGTTTCAATGGTGTATCAAAAACAATATATTTATAATATCCAGATATCATTCCTTCAGGGAATTTCACTCTGTTATCAAATAATTCATCATATTTTTTTGCTAATTCACGCTTCCACTCCAATATATGATTTAAGCGTTCCATTTGAACGATACCTAATGCGGCATTAAATTCGCTAAGTCTGAAATTAAATCCTTCTTTTATTCGGTAAAATACATGACCATCTATCACTTCTTTACCGTAATTTCGAAATTCCTCAACATACTTTAATAAATCATTGTTTTCACTAACAACCATGCCTCCATCTCCTAAAGGCATAGTTTTGGTCGCATAAAAAGAATATGCACCTGCCATTCCATAGTTGCCGCCTGTCTTACCATTCCACCAAGCTCCATGAACATGTGCGCAATCTTCTATTAACTCAATTTTTTTCAGTTTACAATACTCCGCAATCTTTTCAGTTTCAAATGCTATATGACCTCCGATATGAACTAAAATTACAGCCTTTGTGTTGTCTGTAATCTTTTTCTTCATATCTTCAAAGCTCATACACAAATCATTTTTATTGCAATCCACAAAGACTGGATTTCCTCCAGCATACTTTACTGCCTGTGTATCTGCCCAAAACGTATTTGATGGAACTAATACATCCTTTCCTTTTACACCAATGTATGAAAGAATTGCTAAAAGTGCTGCACCACCATCGGCTATTGCTCTTGCGCCTGTATGCGTATATTCTGAAAATTTATCTTCAAATGTGTGTAACATCTCTCCCTCAGACCACATATTAGACGCAAATATCTTTTCTTCTAATGCATAAAATTTCTTTCTATATTCTTCCTCAAATGGAATTACCATTATAAATTTCCTCCCTTTATATAAAATTCTTGGTTTTAATATTTTGTATTTTGGTAAACAATGTGTTAAATTTGCTAATCCTACACTGAGGACAATTTTTTTTACAAAACTCTGCATCTATTAATAATTCTGCCTGATTCTGTCTCTCGTCCCCATACCATATTCTTCGAAAGCTATCCTGATTAATGTTACCAATCGGTTTTAGCCAATCATATATATTTAATCTACCGCAAATATATACACTTCCATCACCGGAAATTACTGTAGTAATACTATGTGCATAACATGGATTTCCTCCGTTACCAGATTCTGCATTTTCAACCATACCATCAACCATAACCCCAAATTTGCCACTGCTGTAATATCTTAGTGACGATAAATCGACATCTTTTGGGTACAATTCCGGATTATCAACTACAGGTCTACATTGAATATATGAAACTCCCATCATACGTAATCGGAGGATTAGTGACTCTATTTGAGAAATGTTATTATTCGTCACAACATATCCAACTCCAACGACATCACAGTATTTTGCATAACACGATATGTTATCTAATACCCTTTCGAAATAATCCACACCTTTCAAATTTCTATATTCATCTGGCGTTGATGCATCCAGGCTAACGCGAATCCATTCAAAGCTTTCTAGTAATTTTTTATCCATTGAACTTGTACCATTAGTAATAAGTCCAACTGCTAATCCCACCTTTCTAGCATATAAGACGGCCTCTTTAAATTTATCGAATAATGTAGGTTCTCCTCCACCTTCTATTACCACTCCTCTTGTTCCACCAGACGCCAGGTCATCAAATAATTTTTTCAATGTTTCTAATGAAATCATTTCTGTCATGCCTTGTCTTTTTCGCAAGTCCATATCAGAACAATAAACACAATTTAAATTACATTTATTTGTTAATGTCAGTTCGACACTTATCGGATACGTCATGTCTGGTAATCTTCGCTTTAAAATATTGTCGACTTTTTCCTGATTGTAAAATAGTTTTTCTATACCATTCTCCCTAGGAGGTTCATCCATATTATGCTGCGCTGTTAATTTATGATTATCTAAATAAAGAATAATTTTTTCTTCTGTAATATCATCTAAGTGAGCGATTAATTCACATACTACCTCTAGATCCTTATACGTTTCTATGCAAACCTTATAATTAGAGCGAATTTTGTTTCTTTTCCACTTGAATATTCGATATTTTGACTCATTTTGCCTTAAATATAATCCTATTGATTCACATGCATTCTTACTCAAAGAACAATTTAGCAATCTTGCCAAAGTCTCTGTATGAAATATCTCAGCACCACATCCCCAAATCATTCCATACAAATTCTCATTATACGAATACTCAGCATTTATCCTTACATGAGTTTCGAATAACTTTTTTATCGCATCAATATCTACCAACGGACAATTGGCGTTTATTCTAACAAAATCAGGTTCTTTCTCACCTTTTGCAATATCATAGAGTCTTTGCAAAACGTTATTATATTCACCCCTATATATTTTGATTCCTCTTTTTTCAGCAAATTTACATATTTCATCATCTAACTTCATATCCGAAGTTGAAATAACAATTCTGATTTCAGACTCATCACTAAGTCGTTTACATAAATAATCAAGAACGGTAGACTTATCCTCAACATATTTAAAAAGTCTATTTTTTATTGATTCATTGTAATTTGAAGCTTGTAAAATACACAACATATTCATTACCCTCAATCATTTTGTCTGAAAACAAAAATAACAATTCACTATACAACTCCCTTATATATATGCAATAGCGCATATCTGCCGTTACTTTTTTATATGTATTCTCCTGCTGTAACTCTAAATGTAGATCCCGTCATCATGCTCGACGAATCTGACAACATATAAACAATACCTTCTACATAATCTGATGGTTCACACATTCTTCCCATAGGAAGAACTTCTGCAGCTTCTGCTCTTAGCTCTCTTTCCGATATGCCCTGAGACGCTCTAAGTTTTAACTCACCTTCAGTAGGTGTCCAGCCCAAAGTAAGATAATTACATCGAATATGCTCATCTGCATACTGGTGAGCAATATGTTCATTAAGGATTCTTAACGCTCCTTTAGTTAACGCATACGCTGCTCGATCTTTTTGTCCTCCCCATCCATGTGCTGATCCGGTTAAAACTATGCTGCCTTTTCCGTTCAACCTCATGTATTTAATAGCTTGTTGGCAACAGAAGAATACCGCCTTTACATTAGTGTTCATTACTTCGTCGTAAGTATTCTCATCGCAAGTATCTAATGGTGAAACAGGTGTTATTCCTGCGTATGCAAAAAAACCATCTATCTTTCCATATTTTTCATATGCATCATCAAAAATACTTTTACATTCTTCTATATTTGTTAATTCCGCTTTTTTATACATAGCTTCACCGCCGAACATCTTTATTCGGCGGATTACTTTTTTTGCAGCATCCTCATCTCGATCTGCTATGAAAACACTAGCACCTCTAAGCGCACATTCAATGGCTGCCGCTTTACCTACTCCATTTGCGCCACCTGTAATAACTACTACTTTATTTTCTAACAATAATGCATTATCTTTCATTACTATCCCCTAGAGTTGTAAAGCTATTTCAGCATTAAATCCTTCAAGAAGCATGTTGTTACCTCTACCATCAATAGTTGTAATTGACTTTTGATAAAAGTTTATTTTCTGTGCTAATTCTTCTTTTGAATTGCAAACTAGGTACATTCTTGCTAAAACCTGTTTTTCAGTACCTACCCATTCAGGTAATACAACATCACCTTCAGAGAATCTTCTTACTATTGCTACTACATCCTTGTCACTTTTTGCTTCTTCTAATCCTTCAATCTTTGCTATAGCACCGGCTTTCAACAAGAACCATACTGTTGCCGCCCATTTCCCTCTAAATCTAGCATCATCTTCCTGTTCTAAGTTGATATCTCCTTCGTTTCCAGTCAAAGCAAAACGAATTAACATTTCCCTCTGATCGAATCCATGTACAGCTTTCATCAGCAAATGTGGTGCTTCACCCTGCAATCTGAATCCTGTATCATATACATAAAATTCGCCGTTTTCATAAAAAGCTGAAAACATTAAAACGCCGTCTTTTATACCTATATCCTTAAACATTCTTACTGCATTTTCATGCATTCTCTCGAAATATCTATCTATATGCTTTGAAGGATATGTTCCTCCCAAACATACCCTGCTTAATCCTTTTTGCTTTTCAGTTGTATACCTATCATAAACACACGATGCACTACAATATCCATCTTTGAATGTGTAATAAATCCCCATATCATCACATTCCATATACTTTTCGACTATAAATCTTTTTGCTCTTGATGCATCTAACGCCTTTTTTACTGCATCATTTAGTTCTTCTTTTCTATAACATACAGTCATACCTAGACCACTATAACTATCAACTGGTTTTACCATGACAGGAAACTTTATCTTTTCTACATCCTCGTCCCTAACGTTTTCATCTAAATAATATTCTGGTATGCCATGAATCCCATAAGTCTCACAAGTCGATTTAAATCTATCCTTATAAGAAAAAATATCAACAATGTTTTCTGATGCGTAACAAGGTAGAGATAATGCATCACATACTTTGTAATATGCTGGTACCAATATATCTGCAACACCTACAAGCACACCATCGACTTGTTCTTCTCTTGCCAACGAAATAAGACCTGGGACATCCATTCCGTCTACATTACATGCTTTCCATGCAATCTTCTTTGCCGTATCGTCTGGCACATTACTTGTAACAATTGTTTTTACTCCTAGATTATTTGCAACCTCAACAAGTGGTGATGTCTCTGGATTCGCCCCCAATATTAAAAGTTTTTTTCCTATTAAATCCTCATTGTTCATATTTTTATGATTTCTCCCTGTGTCATTAACGTAAATTTCTGACTACTATATTCCTTTGTCATTACTTGATAAAATTTCCCAGGATTTCCTCCATGAGACGCAAACATCCCATAGTGACAAGGAACTATGTTCTTTGGTTTTATGATAGATGCAAACTCCGCAAACTCTACCTCATCCATATTCCCATAAGCTCCATTTATTGGTCCTATCAGTATATCTAAATTAGGGAATTGCTCAGCAATTACTTTTGCATAATCCTTTCTCAAGCATGAGTCTCCCACTTCATATATAACTTTTCCATCAACTTTTACTACCACTCCAAATGCATCAGGAGCCCCCTCACCATGGTCACATGGAACAAAAAATATTTCAAAATCTCCATTCTTTACATTAGTATTAGGTTCAACATATTTAACTCTCGCGCCATCAATGTTCTGTTTTTCAACTAAATTTTTGCATTCTACTGATGCATATAAAATAGTTTTTTCATTTTGCATAAGTCTTTCCATCGAGTCACTATCATAGTGGTCTCCATGTGGATGAGTTGCTATTAATACATCTGCATTTAGCTCATCAGGAAGTATTAGTTTAGGCAACAAACGCTTATAGCCAACATTTCCTTCTAGTTTTTCAACATAATCCGATAAATACAAATCTATTGCTATAAGTTTTCCCGATTTACTTTTTATCATAAAGCCTGCTTGTCCAGTCGATATTAAATAAGTTTCTCCTATTGCCTCCTCTATTTTGTATATCAATTCCATTTCAATTCACCAATAATCCTTTTTTGATTATCTATATCTAGCTCTTCATATAAAGGCAATACCATTGATTTCTTAGATAGCTCTCTTGCGTTCTCAAGATTCTTATCTTTATATTTATTCTTAAAACAAGCCTGATCTGCCGTGAGCGGATAAAAATACTTTCTTGTATAAATATTTTCATTATGAAGCTTTTCATACAGCTCATCTCTAGTTAATGGATATGCTTCGGTTATCTTTATTGGAAAATAACCATAATTATGAGAAGCATTTTCTCTTTGCTCATAGAATTCGATACCATCTATTTTTGATATCTCCTCGAAATAATATTCGCAAATACGTTTTCTTGATTCGATTGCTTCATCTATATATTTCAAATTACACAATCCCATGATTGCAGCAAATTCATTCATCTTAGCATTAGCGCCAACTGATGCCACTAGTTCCTCTCCACGAATACCGAAATTCTTCAAATCACGTAATCTTTCATATCGATCGTGAGTTTTGCAAACAACTGCACCACCTTCAATAGTGTTAAACACTTTTGTTGCATGGAAACTGAAAATAGATATATCACCATAATTGCCAATTCCTCTGCCTAAATATTTCTCACCAAATGCATGCGCAGCATCATAAATAACCTTTAAATTGTATTTATCTGCAATCTCTTGAATCGCTTCTACATTACATACATTCCCATAAACGTGCACAGGAAGAATTGCTACAGTTTTTTCTGTAATTAAATCTTCTATCTTGGTTTCATCTATTGTTCCATCAACTTCTTTTACGTCACAAAAAACTGGATGCAGCTTGTTTCTAACAATTGCATGTGTCGTAGAAATAAATGTAAAAGGCGTAGTGATTACTTCAGCCCCTATAGGAAAATCGAATGATTGTATTGCAAGTTCTAGCGCCATATGCCCGTTTACTGTTAAGGATATTTCTGGAACATCTAGGTACTCAGCGAGTTTCTCCTCTAGTTCTTGATGGTATTTCCCCATATTAGTAAGCCAATGCGTGTCCCACAGAGGCTTTATAGCTTCTATATACTCCTCGTATGGAGGCATCGAAGACCTGGTTACTAGTATTTTTTCATTCTGCATATTTTTCCTCTAATTCATAACCCTAATAATTTTCTCTATGTATATATGTCGATTTCTTATTATATTTTATAACTAACAAAAAAGACTCCGCACCATTAGGTGCGAAGCCCTTCAATAAACCGCTATTTCTTTCACTCCCCACCAAACATTCAGTTGTAGTCTCCCCTAGCTTTTGGTCATGTAGAGTTACTTATGCCTCAAAGCTATAATTATGTATTAATTATAGCTTTTGGAACAACTATATTCAATTAATTAAGTGCTATATCACAGAATTATCACACTTCTATCCTTATCCCCCATATCCGCCACTCTTCAGTATCTCATCTTTTAACGATAAAGCATTTTCAAACCCTTTTTCAGCTAAGCTCTCTGCTGCATCGGCCATCGCTTTTTCCAGTTTGTTTGCTATATCATCAAAATTTTTTAATACTAGATTTCTTGATAAGCCGATTTCAGACGCGGCTTGTTCAAAGTTATTCCTATTAATCTTTGTAATATCCAGTTCGCCACCAATATAAAACGACATATCAGATGTGGTTATATACACTCTTGTGGCGACCAAATCATAGGCTGGCGCCAATCGTTTCGATTTTAAATCCTCGCTATAGAGGAGAGAAAAGTTCTTCACATGACAGTCCGTGTTACCTATCAAGTAATTGAAGATGATAATTCTTAGCAACGCTATTTGATCCTCAATAGGGTTAGCCGAATTGTTTCTTAATAGCTCAAACATTCTAGCCATGTACCCCGAAGGTATTTTCTCATATTTGTCAGCTGCAAAAATCCCTAACGCCTGTGCAAAGTCCTCTTGATGTAATCTATATGGGCATTTCAACCCGTTCAGCTCTTTATCTTCAGATAGTGGTCTATCGTATCTTGCCGTTGCGTACAATATATCCTCATCAGCCTGCGAACCCTGGGATACAATAAAACTTTCCGGTACGTTGATACCTATTCGCTTTGCTGTCTGAATACATAACTGCTCATTTAAAACTATTTGCTTATGTCTTACATGACTCTGTTTTACTATATGCGTACTTGGAGCATCTCCTTTAGGCAGGTACCATTTTTTATCTGCAGCACTATAATATAGACCAACTTTTCCTGATGCACCTGTTAATGACAAATGTGTCTCTAGCAATATCTCTGTCGATTTAGTTGCACCTTCTGCTGCAAGAGCCTTTACTCGTTCATCGGAAAGCAATTCATAGCCTGATGGCTCTTCATCCTTGCCTTCTATTATCTTTATAGCACCTAAGCATTCCTTGCCTAACTCAGCTAGAATTGAAATGTAATCATTTTCATCTGCTTTCATCCAATTTGCCACGGCTCTTCTTGAAAAGCCCTCTGGTAAAAGACTTTCAAAAAAGTTCTTTGTTTGGGATTCAGAAAAAGCATCCTCCTGTAGTGGAAGTGATATTGATATAGGAGCAGCATTCTTACCTATCAAGTAATTTTTGTCATATGAAAAACGGGCATCAATATAGCTTTCACCTCTTATAAATCCTACAAGAGTCTGCTCTCCATTTAACTCAATAAATACACTTAACTCTCGCATAGCTATCCTCTCTCATTCATCTCTACATCTAGTCCTAATAGATTAGCAATTTTCAGTGCCTTATCTAATTCTATGGTCTTTTTTCCATTTTCCAAATCAGATAAAAAACTCACACTGATACCAGTAAATTCGGAAATGTACTTCTGTGTATACCCTAGTTTTTTTCTTTTATTTTTTATTGCTGTTCCAAATGAACTTGAATCTGTTACTTTCATAAACACCTCTTCGCCGTACGGCTTTATTCTATTCGACTCTACATAAAATTAGCCGTACGGCTATATAATCTTGATTTGATTATATAATGAGCCGTACGGCTAAGTCAAATGCTATTTTTACTAATCAGCCTTTCTGGATGTACCTTTATTCAATTTTTTTACCCAAACAAATACCCATACTTCCGTATCCTCTGGTAAAGTATAGTCCTTACTCTTTCTATCACTTCTTCAGGATACATATCTGCCTGCGCTAGTAAAGCATCCACATCCTTCTTTGTAAAACTAAATTTGATGTTGTAACCGAATTTCTTTTCCACTGCATCAAGTTGTTCATCAAAATCAGAGCATAATGTCTTAGCCTTAACCTCACCCATCATTTCAAATATATCACCCACCAATGGATAATCCATTTTTGTATCCGAGAGCAGCGATGCTCCATTATCAAATACTGGGCAGAATCTGTATGTAGAATCATCCTTCATCAACACTGCAATATTATGCATATGTCTGTCCTCGTTCAAAAAGAATGCATCAATTGTCAGCATCTTGCTAAGATATATTCCAAAGTCCTCTAGGCCCGTTAATTTAACAACCTCATTTACAAAAAAATCTAATCTGTCTTCAACCTCTGGAAAATGCCAAACAGCTTGTAAAAAACTTGTCCCCTTTTTTAATTTATATAATCGTTCAAGCGTAATGAGTTGTTCTCCATCCTTAATAAAGTTCTCACTACGTACCCCATTATAAACGCTTCTTTTGTACTGAATATTTTCTAACTCATATGTAATATACTCCTCATCACCTAATGAAGACTTTTTTAACAACTGACTTACTATAAATTCAGCCAATCCTTCGTATCCTGTATAATCAGCCTTATACCATATACCATTATTTTCCCACTTGAGTTGATTACCTTTTGATGACTGACGGCTAAAATCCTTCAATTGATTTTCAAATAATTCAACCATTTATATTACTCCTCAATTTCAATCCAAAAATCATCTTCAGCCATTCGTCCCTTTGTCCTCTTTATTATTTCGAATGGATCATAGAATGGTAACCCAAGTTCTTCTAGTATTATCTTTGATTTATCCCTTCCCTGTGGAAAACAACGTTCCTCCAAAAAGGATAGATAATCCGAATAATTAGGCTGATTATTGGTTCCAAATGCGCGATACATTACATCATCCACATAATTCTTTACACTTATTACTCCAGATGCATCATCAACATCTATTAAGGTACATGGACGATTTTTATTCATATACCATAGTCGTATCGGATAAACTCGGTCAGGTATAACCAAATAGTCCTCGACTAAGCCTGGTCTATTTTCCAAAATCCGTACTAGAGCAACAACTGGGCCTGTGATGGGTTTCTTAGAATCTCTTTCCCATCTTTCAACCGTAGGCTTTGAAGCGCAAATCAGTTCAGCAAATTCCTTCTGAGTAACTCCTAATTTATTTCTTATTCTTTTTAAATCTTCACCTGTAATATAATTATCCATAGTTCAAACCATCATTTTAATTGTTATTTGAGCTAATTCTACCATCATTTTGATGGTTTTGCAATTTATTTGCTATGTAAATATAAAAGAGATGGCTAACGCCATCTCTAGTTCACTTTGATATTACACTGTTTTACTTTAATAGTTTTCTAACATCCTCTGGAAGTACCCCAAGTATTTTATCTTTATTTCTTCCTTCCAGATAATAATTCCCTAACTGCGCTTTCTGATATCTTTTTACAGCATCATCCCTTGTAGCGTTCTCAAGAAGATTTGTGTAATATCTTTCCCAGCTGAAGAATTCCCTACTTTCAACATATTCCTCAGTATGCCCTAAAATATCGTCAATTCCACTGATGTCTATTACACCAGATTTTAAAATAAGCCATTCGAATGATTCTGGAAAATACATTCCTACATTTCCGCTGGTTCTTGCATATGCAACTACCTTTGCGATATACGCTCCAAACGCAGCTCCATCTGCTATAACGATAACCGGTTCATTTCTTGTTCTCAACTTCTAAAGATGAATAAATAGGATAAAATTCACTATAAATCTTTTCAGGGAAGTGAAATTTTCCTGTGGTTCTAATTCCATATATTTCATTTACGCTATATGGAAGATTGTATAATGGCTGTCTAGTTATAAGAACATAGTAATTACTTGTGTCTTTAATTGTTTTGGCAAACTCTTCTGTAAACACAAACGAGTAGTCCTCATCAATAAAAACTATGGTATTTTCGTATGATTTTATTATTACATCCCAAACGCTTGAATCACCAGAATAAGCAACGCAAGGTACGTCCGATGTTATTCTAATCCCAGATTCATCTTTGAATCTTCCATAGTTTTGTAACAGGTCGATTAATGTGGTCTTACCAGTGGCACTATCACCTTGAATTACTGTGATATTTCTCTTTATCGTAAACTCATATTTAAGTCTGTCCGCTTCTATTATTACTTTATGCTTTCCCTTCATAAGTTCCCCTTAAATATAGTTCAACGCAATTTTTGTATACTCATCCATATTTCTAACAATCGTATCATTGTTGAGTATTTTAATTTCAAAAGGTTCCATATCTCTAAATGGCATGAAATATCTCAAATTCACTGTTATATCTTTTATCTCTCCAATTTTCAGCAACCATTTAGCACAATTTTCTCCACAGCTTGTTGCATTAAAAACTAAATCTGGTCTACCGTATGCGCTAATCAGAGTTTGAACACCTCCGGATAATCTTTCAGGAGGAATTGGGCCCAGCACATTACTTTGGATTAACTCTCCGCCTATTACCTTAGATTTATCTACATCTTCAATCATTTGCTGAACAAGCGCATCCTTGAACCACTCTTGATTGTAATTAAACTTAAATCAAGTTGGTCCGTGCATAACATGTTCTTTTTCACCAAAATAAATTG